>Ga0209360_1000082_pt1 | contig 83621 bp, 77 predicted proteins | sample SaaInlV_130m_DNA_3_FD_184651 | JGI IMG/M metagenome (GOLD analysis project Ga0209360, IMG submission 184651) | Marine microbial communities from expanding oxygen minimum zones in the Saanich Inlet - SI037_S3LV_130m_DNA (SPAdes) (version 2) | ecosystem: Environmental > Aquatic > Marine >... | reverse complement strand
CCAGCCGGAAGATTACTAAAACCACGGCTCTGGGCCAGCGTCCAGATATGATAGACATCAGCTCAGACGGCAAAACGCTTTATGTGGCGATTCGGGATGAAAACAAACTGGCAGTCGTTTCTGCCGTCGATCTCAGCCTCACTATGAAAGTTGATACTGATGGCGAAACACACGGAGTGGCTTATCGGGATTAAGACGCTAAACAGGTTCCGGCCCAGCACGGGTATTTCATGCCCCGCATGGGGTACTTCGTGGAAGGGGGAGTTTCAATGGACCCCCCTTTGAGAAAGAGGGGGTTAAAAACTCAACCCCCTCAATCCCCCTTGTCAGGGGGAAGGTCATTAAAGTATTGCGCTTGAGTGTTCGGTCCTCTATTCGGGTAATGCAGTGCTGGCCCCACGCCTAGCCCACTCCCGTGGGGGGGGGGGAATATAGCAATTACTTTTTAAGCCGAGACAACTCTTGCTCGCCAAATAAAGCGATGCTAGTTGCTACCGGTCACCGGTCGGACTAGTCGCAGGAAGGCATCGATGCCGGATATTTTATCCTGATAAGTCTGGCCGCCTTCATCTTTGAAGGAAACCGTTATGGCTTTACTGCTTTTTTCTTCACTGGTCCAGGTGCTCCAACCCGCGCCTGTCGGAAACATGCTGTCGATAAAAATTTTATCGCCATCCTTGTCCATGTTACGTTTACGCCGGTCATACAAAGTGGCGGCTTCTTCAGGAGTAGGCAAACGCCAGTCATCGTAGCCACCGAACTTTTTGTGATTCATGCGCTGGGCATACTCGTTTGCCGTATACCAGTTGACCCATTTGGTTTCTCTTTGCCAGTAGTCCTGGGTCATCCAGAGCAACCCGGTTTTTCGGTCCAGGGTGGTGCCCACCGCATAATTGGCAAACCGTTTGTCGACAGATTCGGCTATCGGTTTCTGACTCGCTCGGCCCTCCGCGAAAATATTAGTGCTAAAGAACAGAGCCAAAAAAATAATGACGACTCCTGTTCCTATGGTATTGCGTGATAACATACTCCCGCTCCGTTTAAGGAAAAACATATTGTAGAATGTACTGATTCTACCTGCTCGCAAAACTCAAGTAAACGGGAAATCCCCTTGAACCGGTTTTCGGCTTCCGGTAGACTGATCACTGAACTTCTTTGAGGTCCTCCCCATGAAATCTTTTCGCGACCCTAAACACATTTTAGCTTTAATCACGCTGTTCCTCCTGGTTTCCAGCAGTGTTGCGTTTGCTCACTCCAAAGACAAGGACCGGTGGGATAATAAATATGATACTGAGGTTTATTTGTTCGGTGAGAAACCCATTCCTTTTCTGGTGGAAAATGCTCACCTGCTCCCGAAAGGCAAAGTTCTGGATATCGCTATGGGCGAAGGCCGGAACGGGGTTTATCTTGCTACTCAGGGATTCGATGTTCTCGGCCTGGATATTTCCGCAACGGGTCTCAAAAAAGCCCATAGACTGGCGGAAAAAAACAACGTCACCATTGAGACCCGGGTGGTTGATCTCGAAAGTTTTACACTGGCACCCAACAGCTATGACGTGATCCTTTGCACCTATTATATGCAGAGAAACCTTTTCAAACAGTTCCAGTCTGCCCTGAAACCCGGTGGCATGATCGTTGTTGAGACTTATAATGTCGACTACCTGAAATATGCCCGGTTCAGCCGAAAATGGGCACTCGACACCAACGAACTGCTTGATATTTTCAAAGGCATGCGAGTCATCCGTTATCAGGATTATGATGACGGCAAAGAAGCCTATTCCAGCATCATCGCCGAAAAAACTTCTCCTTAAGTGAATCCAGTCGAACGATTATTCATTACCCTGGCCAACCTGTTTCCCGTCTGGGTACTGACTGGCGCCGGACTCGCGCTCTGGAAACCGGAAACAGCCACATGGTTTCAACCTGGCTGGATGCCGTATTTTCTCGGTCTCATCATGCTGAGCATGGGACTGACCCTGAGCTTTGAAGATTTTGCCCGCGTCCTCAAACTGCCCAAATCCATTTTGCTCGGTGTCGGACTGCAATACACCATCATGCCGGGCCTTGGCTATGCACTGGCACTGGCTTTCAACCTGCCCATCGATTTTGTTATCGGACTCGTCCTGGTCGCCTGTTGTCCCGGCGGAACCGCGTCCAATGTTGTCTGTTTCATTGCCCGAACCCATGTCGCTCTTTCGGTCAGCCTGACCACCTGCTCGACCCTTCTGGCTGTTCTGCTCACTCCCTTTCTGACTACATGGTGGGTAGAATCCATTTCTCTGGAGCTGACCGGATTAAAAGTCGATGTCGATACGCTGGGACTATTACTCAAAACTTTGAAAGTGGTCATCCTCCCCGTTTTGCTCGGAATTTTTCTGAACCACTTTTTCCACCGCTGGGTTAGAAAAGTGGAAGCCTACACACCCTTTATCGCCGTGCTTTCCATTGTGTTCATTGTGGACTTTATACTGGCTGATAAAAAATCCGCCATACTGGAAATCGGTGCTTCATTAATAGTTGCCGTGCTCTTGCTTCATCTGTTTGGATTTATATTGGGGTATGTGTTGTCCCGTCTGCTCAAGTTTGCCGAGCGGGACGCTCAAACCGTGTCGATTGAGGTAGGGATGCAAAACTCCGGTCTTGCGACCGAACTGGCAAGGAGCAATTTTTCCGCATACGGCCTGGCGACTGTACCCGGTGCCATCTCCGCCCTCACCCATTGCATATTAGGCAGTATCGCCGCCGGCCTTTGCCGCTGGCGAAATACGGAAAAATAGCAAAAGAAAACAATTTAAATTTATTTTTCCCCGATAAATAATAGATAGTTGCCTGTGGACCAAGGCAACACTTTGCTAAGTAGGAATGCTAAAATTTCAGCAAGGCCATTCGTCTGCCCTTTGGAGTCTTTATGAAAACACTCGCAACAAAGATAAAAGTTAAAGCTATGCGAAAGGGCTTTTTCAAAATTAATTTTGAACCCTGATTGCATTAAAATATTTCTCATTTCATCCCGACCGTGGAGCTTAAAATAGGTCGGCTGATCTTCTTTTGGAGCGAGCGGCGGTTTACCGGCTAATTTTCGTACTAGAGGGATTCGTTTCAGTTTATGCAGAAAGTTTTGTTCATCATAAACAAAGCGGGTAAAAAAATTATCTGCAGGCACCATCATAAAGATAAGTCCGCCTGGCTTTAAAACCCTGTAGGCTTCATTTATTGCTTGCTGGGGTCCTTGAGGAAAATGTTCCACCACTCCATATGAAAGGTAAGCACCAAAAGTAGACTCCTGAAAGGGAAGAACATGGACATCGGATTGAGCCAGTTTTACTGTAGCCTTATAAGCCTTGACCCTTGTTAAGGCTGGCAACACATAATCAACCCCAATAATTCTATAGTTCTTTTTTTCAAAATACAGGAGCTTAGGGCCCAGACCGCAACCTGCCTCCAATATCAGTTCGTTTCGTGGAAGAAACTTTTCCAGGTAGCCAAATTCCTCGCGAGCACGAGGATAGTCGTTGGTTTCAAGTAGAGTTTCTACAGAGGTATTTCCCCACTCCTCTTCGAACTCACGCTTAACTTCCTTTTCTATTGTTTCAAAATCCATTAAGAAACCTCACAATCATAATCTATAACCTACTACGGTTTTTGGGGTCATAGCCCCGAAAAACCCAGGTCGCCCCCTCCACAGCTCACATCAAGCACGCGGGCTCCAGAAGAAATACGTTTGGCAATTTGCTGGTATTTGGTCATTGTCAAAACATTTCCCAGGTGAGAACCTGCTCGGCAGAGATTGCTATCTTGGAAGATTTTCCAAGCACACTACCCAACTCGCCAGGGGGAATGCCGGTTCCCGGACGCTTGCAGGCCAGCATTGCAGGTTCAAGCGGTGTTCCAGCGGGAATATCGACACGGGCCACCAGACTGCGCCGGGCGGACTGCCTGACCGGGATTTCTGATTCCTGAATTTCCTTTTTCCCTTCACCTAGAATTTTTGCGACATTAAGGAGTTCTGATTTCAACTGGCGAAGGCCATCCGGCTCCATGGAAATCGACTGATCCACACCGGGCAGATTGCGATCAAGAGTAAAATGTTTTTCGATGAGCACCGCGCCCAAAGATGCCGCAACCACGGCGGACAGATTATCCAAAGTATGATCAGACAACCCCACCGGTAATTTAAACTGACTGCGCATCCCAGCCATACAAGCCAGGTTCATCTCCTCATACCGGGAAGGATAATTAGACACACAATGAAGGAGAATGACGGAGCTTGCCTTTCGTAACGCATGCAGAGCCTCGCCAATTTCTTTATCGTTACCCATTCCCGTCGAGAGCACCACCGGCAAACCGCTTTCGGCCGCTCTTTCCAGAAAGGGCATGTAGGTCAAATCCGGGGAAGCAATTTTTAGTGCCGGCATTCCGAGTTCCACCAGCATATCCAGTGACGCCTCATCGAAAGGAGTAGAAAACAGCGGGACACTTAATTTGTCGGCGTAAGCAATGAGAACTTCGTAATCCGCTCGGGAAAGTTCGTAGCGTTGAAAAAATTCATAGAATGGGATTTCACTGCCCGGATTATCCGGATCATCGACCAGCAAGGATTTTGAAATCATCTCGCTGGCCACAAATGTTTGCAGTTTCACCGCATCGGCACCATTTTTAGCGGCGGACTCAATCATGCGTTTTGCCAGTTCCACATCGCCGTTATGGTTGAAGCCGATTTCCGCTACGAGAAACGCGGGATGCCTCGCTCCTAAAAGTTTGCCGCAAAATTCAAAGTTGTCTTGATTACTCATTAATTCCATTCCTTAACATAAGAGGTCACAAGTTTTTATCGGATATTCTCAGCATTTCCTCAACCCCCTAGCGGGGGAGGCTGTGATAGCCCCATCATTATTATCATGCCCCGAAGGGGTACACTGGGCAATAACTCGTTGAGCCGCCAATACTCTTTGCTCGCCTGACCGAGCTATTGCCCGTTGCCCCTGCGGCTAGCAGTGGCGGACGAAGCTGTTTATCCAAGTGGGCACTTTAGGGTGAATCGCTGAAAGTACCTGTACTTGCGTTTCGGTAAACGGTTTTACAATCGCCAAAAGAATGATGAAACCTGATGCGTAGATCACTGCCGTCAACAAAATCTGGTCCCAGAAAAATATTGCGAATGTTTGCGCGGGAACCACCGCCAACAACGAAAACAACAGGCATTTCCCGATGGTCGGCAAAACCGGGAAAACATCCATCTGTTTCTGGATTACAAAAAGCTGACGGGAAACTATATAGACCATCGCCAAACCTGTACCCGCAACAGCACCCATCTCCTGATAAAGCGGGATCAGAACCAGATTCAGTCCGATATTTATCAGACTGCCTTCAACAGTCACGCGGACCACTGTATCGCGACGGTGAAGAATGAACAGCGTGGAGGTGACAAAGTCCATTCCTGCAATGGTGGCGAGCCCAAAGAAAAGAATATAAAACGTCAGCACCTTGCCTGCCTGCAGGAACTGTTCTCCATAAACAAAATGAATCAGGGATTCCGCATTGCAACCGGCAAACACAAAAATCGGCACGGTAAGAAAACTGGCGAATCCGACAATCTGACACCAGACGCGGGACAAGCCTTCGGCCGATTCCCTGGTATAGGTTTCAGAAAGAATGGACAGAGCCAGCGGCCCCACCCCCACCATGACAAAAGCCAGCATTCCGCCCAGTCCTGTGGCGAGGTGGTAAAACCCTATACCCGCCGGTTCCACCTGAAAATAGTTCATCAGCAAAATATCGCTCTGCGTGATCAATCCGAAACTCAACAGGGTCATGAAGTAAGAAGCCTGGGCCAAAGGGCGCATCTCCTGCCAGTCAGGAGCCTGGGTTTCTCCTTTAAGACTCTTCCAGGACAATCCGAAGTAAATCAGGATATTGATCGCAGTGGAAAGGGTGTAGGCATAGAGCACACCAAAAATTCCATAATCCAGATAAATAAAAATACCCAGGAAACATAAATTTAAAAACGCGCAGACCGTTTCCGACAAGGTCACCGTTTTATATTCCAGACGTGTCATGAACAACGTGCTGAAAATAGAGTTCAGAGTGATGATGAAAAAATAAGCTATGAGGGCAGACCGGTACTCCATCAGTTCCGGCATCCGTATAAAATCGAGGTAATGAGGCAAGCCCACATAAAGGACCGCTCCAAATGCCAGAGTGGTCATGGCACGAACCGTCAGGATTTTTTGCACCAGATACCTGCCCTGCCGTCCGGTAGGATCTTCCACCATCAATTCAGGGAGCTTTTTATTGATCAGGGTTTCCAGTCCAAACTGGTTAAGCAGGCGCACAAAGGAAGGGATGACCAGCAAAGTAGCATAAATTCCCAGTCGTTCTTTTCCCAGATAACGGGTAAGAAGAATCGAAACGCCAAAAAGCAGAATCTGCACGCAGACCTTACCAAAAACGTTCCAGGAAATATTGGATATGAACCGTTGAAAGGATGACAAGGCGAGGACCTTTAGCAAGCGGGCTGGTAGCCACCAGGGCACTGAGTAACTGGATATGCAATAAAGGTGCAAATTACTTCGCACAAACTGCGTCTACACCTAGCAGTTTAACATGGCATATTATACACTAGTCTCCTCAATTTTTTTTAGAACCCATTTAAGGAGAACACCCTTGCAGTACAAAGTATTCATTGCAGCAGAATTTGAAGGTTTGACTGAAGAGGCTCACAAAGAGATTGCCGAACGGCTGGAAGAACACGGGATGGAAAAAATCCCTACAGTGAGTTCCGCATGGGAGTATGCCTGCGAAGCAGAGGATGAAACCGATGCCAAAGACAAGGCCATTCAGGAGCTTGTTAATGTGGTCCGGACTTATCCCTGCGAAATGCGGCTTGTCGTTCAGGCCGGGACATCACAAATTCTGCGCCGGAAGAAAAAATTTGATCTCTGAACATTTGAGAACCTATTGCAATCCTCGTATAATAGTGCCGTTCCAGAAAATATTAGCAATTCACGGTCCGGCCCGGCAACAAGCTCGTTATTTGGGGCCTGCGGAGCGAGACGAAGCCGTTTCAGGTTTCCAGAGAGGTAGCGGATGAATATCATTTTAAACAGTTACTGCAATCTAAGCTGCAATTACTGTTTTGCGGACGAGTACATGGAAGAAACGGTAAAGACACCAGGAAAATCCATGGAATACGAGTATTTCCAAAATGAGTTTCTGCCAAAAATCAAAAACGCGCCCATCATCAATTTCATGGGCGGGGAACCCACCCTGCACCCCCGGTTCAACGAAATTTTTCAAAATACTTATGACCGCATTCTGCCTTACTCCCATCTCAGCGTGTTCACCAATGGGTTGATGCCAGAAAAGGTTTTGGACCTGCTACTAAAAATCGCCAGCTCAGGCGGTGCCCAGAGCAAACAAATCGTTTTTGCCATTCTATTAAACTGGCAAACGATGGAAAATATTTCAGAAAAAAACCACGAACGGTGCAAAGAAGTCGCCGAGCGTATGTTGCGGGTCAACGGCTACAGCGTCACCTTCAGCATCAATCTATACTCCAAAGACCAGGAACTCGAACGACAATGCGAGGAAATTGACCAGATCTACCAGAAAGCCGGCCTGCCCGGTGACAAGCAATACAAAATCCGGGTCAGCCCCGCGTTTCCCATCGTAGGAGAGGAAACCAACACCTATCTGCCAATTCGGGACTTCCCAAAAGTCGGAAAGAAAATGCTGAGCATTATGCAACGGTTTCCGCAATTATGTTTTCGCTTCGACTGCTCCCTGCCGCCTTGCTTTCTGGATGACATCGGCGAAGACCAGATGTCACTCACGGACCGGATTTATTTTCACGGCAACAAACAATTGCCACCAATGGAGGAATGGAAGCGCGATGAGTATTACTTCGGCTGTGCGGATGGAAGCCCCATGGATATTGACTCCAAAGGCGACTGCTTCAACTGTTTTCCCTTTCACAATTTGAAACTGGGAAATGTCGCGGATTTCAAAGAGGTGAATTCTATCGCCATGGCCAAGATGGGAGCTAAATTTCTGAACACGGTGTTTGAGAAGACTGAGGCGAAAGAACCTTGCCGGTCCTGCCCACACTATATGGTCCGATGCTCAAGCGGTTGCTTTGCTTACAATTTTGTCGGAGAAAGCGGCGAACCGCCGCAGGGTACTGGGCAAGGACTCGTTATGCCGAAATAACTCTTTGCTCGCCAAATAAAACGACGGCACACTGGCCCACGCCTAATGGCCCCTTAGCAGGGGAGGCAAATAGCAGGGACTTGATTGCGCCGAGTTAACTCTTTGCTCGCCAAATAAAGCGACGGCACACTGGCCCCACGCCTAGTGGGGGTTAAAGAATTCTGTCGAGTTTGACTTCCTGGCAAATGATTCCTATATGAAATCCTTCATGGGACTCAACCGGACCAAACACTCTGCCTTTGTGCAAAGTCATTTTTTCAAGCCCATCACGAATAAAATCGTCCAAATCGTCATAGTTTAATTTAGTAAAACCGCCGCGTGGTTGTCGGGGATCGCTCTTATTCCAGCCCACTTCCAACCAGCCCAGGTTGCCTCCATCGTCTTTGGAAGCAGAGCAAATGCTGTATTTTTCAGTTAGCTTCATCAGCATTTGAATCCGGCCTGTTTCCCCAGGGATGCTTTCGATCGTCTCCCTGAGTAAATCCGCCACTTCCTTTTTTTCGACTAGAATATGTCGTATCTGAATTTGATGTGTCGCGCCCGCCATGCCAGTCCCTCTGGGTTAAAGCTTTCTTGTATTGTATGAAGTGAAACAATATATAGGATTTGCCTCCCAATTACCACTGCTAGCCACAGGGGCAACTGGCAATAACTCGTCAGACTGGTAACGGCTCATCTCGGCTCAATCAAGCCACTGCTATCTGCCCCCCAATTACCGCCAGCGTGACGCTGGACTCAAAGGCCAAAGGTTCTTCAAGCCGAGATAATTCTTTGCCACCAACAAAACTGCTGATTTATACAAACCCCCTTTATCCCCCTTATCAAGGGGAATCATTAAAGCATTGTGCTTGAGTATTCAGTCCGCTTTACGGGCAATGCAGTACTGGCCCCACGCCTAGTGGGGGGGGGTTGATTCAGGTTTTTGTTTCCGGTATGTTGCGGGGTCTATGACTGAGAATACAGCAAAACTTATTCTGGCATCGCAATCTCCCCGCCGACTGGAACTATTAAAACAGGTTACCGACCAGTTTGAGGTCGTCCCAAGCTCAGTAGAGGAGAAACTGGATTATGGGTTGCCTCCAGAAGAAAACGCCCGGGCTCTGGCCCGCACCAAGGCCGAAAGTGTTGCTGAAAATTATCCCCACGACTGGGTCATCGGTGCCGACACCCTTGTAACTTTGGATCACGAAATATTTGAAAAGCCTGTAGATGTTCCCGATGCACAAAGAATTCTTCGCCGCTTGAGTGGCAGGGAGCACTTTGTCATCACCGGCATCTGCGTTGTCAGTCCGGGAAAAACCCTCGACAAGGCCGTCACCTCAAAGGTCCACTTCAAACCTTTGTCGCAGGAAGAAATATCAAACTACATCGAAACCGGCGAACCCATGGACAAAGCCGGAGCCTACGCCATTCAAGGCAAGGGCAGTTTTATGATCCGTGAGTTTTCCGGCTCACGTTCCAACATAATTGGACTCCCCATCGACGAATTAAAAATCCTCCTGAAAAAAACCGGCTTCCCGGCAACCCCAAAATAGCCCCTTTCCTCAAACAAGGCATGCGAAAAACCCTTGACATTTCAATGGGATTGAGCGTTTTAAACATTGCTGTTTTGTAGAATTTGCTTGCGGATTAAGGCTCTTTGTAATTTAATTTATAGGTAGGGTCCATCAATCAATGATCGGAAAAGGTGAATGCACAAATCTAAAAACAATATGGAGATTCACGGTCAGTGCTCGAAGTGCCAGGGCCCGATTTTCCTGAACAGCAGTATGGACTGGTACGGCAATACCGTGCTGAGCCTCAATTGCTGGAATGGGCATTACCAGTGGATCAACATAGAAGATATTGAGAAGTCCAAGGACCTTGCACCAGAAACCAAGCGGGACCTTGTCGCTCATATCGGATTTTTTGATTTGTTATGACATCCAGGTGCGCCAGACCTTATCACCTATTTGCATTCCTCCTTTTTTCTGCGGTCATTTTTCTTCACTCTCTCGCACGAGCCCAACCTGAACCTCCTCCGGGAATGATCTATATTCCTCAAGGGTATTTCCAAATGGGTAGCTCTTCAGGAAAAGAAGATGAAAAGCCCGTGCATTTTGTTTTCACTCCCGGCTATTTCATCGATAAATATGAAGTGAGCAATAAAGACTATGGCGCGTTCATGCAGGCCACCGGACACCAACCCCCGAAGTTCTGGAAAGACTCCCGGTTCAACGAGGCGGACCAGCCCGTTGTCGGAGTAAGTTGGCACGATGCTATGGCATACGCAAAATGGAAAGAACGAAGACTGCCTACAGAGGCGGAATGGGAAAAAGCCGCAAGGGGAAACGATGGCCGCCTTTGGCCCTGGGGAAGAAAATTCGATAAGGGCATCAACTTTTTCTTCGTCAATATTTTTGGCGAGAATGACAACTATCCTTACACCGCACCAGTGGACTATTACCATTCCGGCGTCAGCCCTTTCGGGTTATACAACACCGCCGGAAATGTCTGGGAATGGTGTATGGACTGGTACGACAAAGACTATTATCGCGTCAGCCCCGAAATAAACCCGGAAGGCCCCCAAGGACCACTGAAAATGAAAGTGCTCAGAGGGGGATCCTGGGTCAATAGCATTGAAGGCATAAAAGTTATCAAACGCGCACGCAACTTCCCCCATATAAAAAACGAAATTTACGGGTTCCGCACCGCGCTATCCTCCCCGTGAGCCCGCCCCCCAACAGACTCGCAATCTTCTCCTGGGGCCTTTACGATTTCGCCAACACCATTTTTTCCATGAACGTGATCTCTCTGTATTTCGCGTTATGGGTTACGGTGGATCACAGCGGTCAGGACATTTTATACAGTACCGCTCTTTCACTTTCCATGCTGGCAGTAGCCTTGAGCGTTCCTGTTTTTGGAACCCTTTCAGACACTACCGGCAAACGCAGGGTTCCTCTGATCGGGCTCACCTTGCTATGCGTTTTCGCCACCGGACTGATCGGCACCACCGATCACTTATTGACCGGTCTGATTTTATTCATGGTAGCCAATTACGGATATCAATCGGCATTGGTTTTTTATAACGGCATGCTCCCCTCCATTTCACAAGGTAGCCATGTCGGCCTTGTTTCAGGATATGGAGTGGCCCTTGGTTATCTGGGTTCCATCGCCGGCATGTTAATGGTACAGCCGTTTGTGGAGGAAAGTGGTCGTTCCGCCGCGTTTTTCCCTACCGCCACACTGGTTTTGGTTTTCGCTCTTCCCTGCTTCCTTTTCGTTAAAGACCCTGAAATCCGAACCGCCTCTTCTGTTCGTGTCAGGGAGGCGTTCAAAACACTCAAAGAAACTTTTCTTCGCGCCCGGCAATACCGCTCTCTGTTTCGATTTATCCTGATTCATTTTCTGGTTCTCGATGCGGTGAACACCATTATTGCTTTCATGTCCGTGTATGCCAGCAAAGTGATAGGATTCAGCGGTGGTCAGATCATGAAATTCCTGATCTCCTCGACCGTGGGCGCAATGATCGGGTCACTGGTCATCGGCATTCTGGTTAAGCATAAGGGGGTCATCTGGTCTTACTGGCTGGTACTGGGAGCCTGGATTGTATCTCTCTTCCTGGCCGCCATAAGCCAGAGCGAAACCCTGTTCTGGGTGGTGGGCCCCATTGCCGGAATAGGTATGGGAGGGGTCTGGGTGGTCAGCCGGGCTTTCATCATAGAACTGTCTCCGCCTGAAAAAGTCGGAGAGTTTTTTGGATTGTACGGGTTCGCAGGTAAAGCGGCATCTATTCTGGGCCCTATGCTTTGGGGATCGGTGGTTTGGGCCCTGAACTCAACAGGGACGCTCAAATACCGGGTTGCCGTAACCGTGTTGCTGGGTATCGTGGTTGTGGCCGCCTTCCTGTTTCGCGACCTGACCCGGCAAATGCAACAGCAATAAATCGGTTGACATCGAGAGGTCGAATGATTAATTCTAATGGCACCATTAACAAATTAAAAGCCGCATAGAAAGGTTAACCCCTATGGCACGATTCGTTTCCTTGAGTTTATTTTTGTTCCTGCTGGGCGCAGGATTTTTTGTTTCCACCTACCCCACAACTGTCTGGGCGCATTCCGACCATAAACACGATGAACTGAAAATCAAGCTCCCCAAAGTGGTGGCCCAGGTTAATGGTGTGGATATCAGCGGAGATGCCATCTCCCGCGAGCTAAAAAAAGCCGCAGGGCAATACAAAAAACGCGGCATGCCCCTCAATGCAAGCCAGGAAAAATCCGCCGCAAAAAAACTGATCGATGATGAAGTCGGGCGCACCCTGTTGGTTGTAAAGGCCAAGGACTCCGGCATCAACATAACAAAGGATATGCTGGAAAAACGGCTTAAGGAAGTGCAGGCCAAGTTTCGCTCGGATGCCGTTTTCGCACATAAACTCGCCGACCAGGGCATGAGCCTGGGCCAATATAAAGCAGAACTTGAAACCGATTTATATATGGATCAGATCATCAAAAAAGAAATCGAACCCAAAATCAAAATTCCTGAGAACAACATCCGCGATTACTACGAAAAAAATAAAAACAAGTTCGAGAACCAGGAAACCGTCCGGGCGAGCATCATTCTGTTAAAATTTAATCCGTCGCAGGGAAAAGCGGGAGAGCAGGAAGTCCTTAAAAAGTTCGAGTCCATTCTCAATCAAGCCAAAAGTGGGACCGAGTTTTCGGCACTGGCCATGAAGTTTTCCCAGGACAGTCTGGCTTCCAAAGGAGGAGACCTGGGGTTCTTCACCAAGAAGCAAATGCTTCCGGCTTTCAGTAGCAGGGCTTTTAAAATGAAGGTGGGCGAAGTCAGCGATATTTTCCGTACCGGGCACGGATTTCACGTGCTGAAAGTCACGGACAGAAAACCGGCGGGGACCAGTCCTTTTCAGGCAGAAAAAGAAAAGATCAAAAACTTTCTCATCCAAAAGAAAGTTTCACAAGCTACTCGCGACTACATTGAAACCCTGAAAAAACAGGCAAAAATAAAAATCTACTTCTAGCCACGAGCCGCCACTAGGCGTGGGGCCAATGAGCATTTGGATCTCGAAAATATTTTTTCAGACAAACATCTACTTGAGGATAAAAAAATGAAGAAGCTGCTGACTCTTGGTTGTTTAGTTATGGTAGGTCTCTTTATAACAATGAGTTTATCCGGCTGTGCAACAGTCGTAACCTCTGCGGCACAAAAGGCATGGGAAAGCCGCAGTACCGAAGACCAGGTTACCGACTCAAAAATTCATACTGAATTTCTGAACAAGCTGAAGAATAAAGACAAAGGCCTGCTTCTCGATGTAAGCATTGATGTCTGGGAACAAAGGGTGCTTCTTACAGGAACCCTGGACGATTCGGGGTTGCGCTCTGAAGTAGAAAGTCTGGCCAGAGAGGACTCACGCATTAAAATCCTTCACAGCCATATCCAGATAGTTACACCGGAAGAAAAAGAAGCACAACGTAAGCAAAAAGAAGGCGGCGATAAAAAGGATGAGGAAGGTGGCGCTGTCACTAATTTCTGGATTGAGACAAAAATAAAAGCACAATTATTGACCCAGTCCAATGTCACCTCGGTCAACTATTTCTATCGATCCGTTTTAAACAAGGTATATGTAATTGGTGCGGCGGCTAACAGCGTTGAGAAAACTTTGGTTCTCTCCATCATCCGTGAAACCGAAGGGGTCCAGTCGGTTCAGGAGTATATTGCTGTTGCCGATGGTTACTAAGCACCCGGCATGACGGGAGGAGCCTAAAAAGCCATGCAGTCCGTTCCTACGAGAAGGGGTTCACAATAAATCCTGAGCCCCTGCTCGCCGACGTGGTATTCAACCTTTCTCCTGCTACGTAGCGGTTATTTTTTCTTGGATTTTCCGCCATCGACCTGACTGATTTTGCGTTTAACGGTTTTTTGCTTGTCTTTGTCGAAATCGACTTTCAGATAAACCGTTTTGGTAAATACCTTATCTACTGTCGCGTCTTTTTTCTTCCCGGCAAAATCAATTTTAATTTTGTCCCCAACTTTCATAGCTTCACCTCTCCCTGAAAATAAAAACCTGTTCGTAACCCAACGTCTTCAATCACTGTGTTTTGAAAACGTTGAGACTAGAGGAAAATACCCAGCGAGTCAATGTTTTCTTCCCCTTGGCAAGGAGGCCTTTGCGTAAGTCGATAAAGGGAGAAGCGAGATGCTTCGACAAGCTCAGCATGACAATAAAGGGCTATTTTGTCATTCTGAGGAACAAAGTGACGAAGAATCTCGGGTTCTGCAAAGCTCTTCCTATCAAGGAGTGGTACAATTTGAGAAATTTTTGAAAGCCCTGCCCTGATGAATACCAAGACCCAGCTCGAAATTGAATCTTTTGAATCGAATCCCTCCCCTGCGCAGTTTGCCGAAGTGGTGTTCAACCTTCCCCTCCGGGAAGCATTTACCTATAAGATTCCGCCACAATTGCTGGGCAAGGTCCGTGTCGGTATGCGGGTTCTGGTGCCTTTTGGCAGAAGGCAGATTACCGGGTATGTGGTCAACCTTGTGGACAAGTGGGACAAACCCATACGCCTCAAGACCATCATCGACCTGCCGGACACCGAACCCATCGTGAACGCAGAGATACTGTCTCTCACCCGGTGGTTGGGAGAATATTACCAGTCCACTTGGGGCGAGGCCATCAGTGCCGCTCTTCCTGCCGGACTCGATAAGGCCGGCTACCAGCTTGTCAAATCGGTTCGCCTTGCCAATTCTTTACCTGACGAGAAAGAAATAGAGCGTCTGCTCAAACGCAGTCCCAAACAAAAGTCAGTGTTCGATCTAATAAGGCAAGGGGAAATCAATCTGTCGGAACTGAAAACCCGGATTCCGGCAAGTGACTCTGCGTTACGCGCTCTTAAAGAAAAAAATCTGGTGGAAGTGGTTACCGGGAAAAAAGAACGTGAAACTTTTGTTCCTGAAGATGCGATGAACCAGGCCTTTGGTTCATCCCTGACTTTCACTCCCGAACAGGAAGCGATATTCAAGGAACTCACATCGGCTATTGAGGCGGGCCGGTTCCAGACTTTTCTACTGCATGGCGTAACAGGAAGCGGAAAAACAGAAGTGTACATCCGTTGCATTCAACGCATTCTGGAAAAAGGACAAACCGCGATCATGATGGTTCCGGAAATTTCCCTCACCCCGCAAACGGTGGAGCGGTTTCGTCAGCGGTTCGGCGACCGGGTGGCTATTCTGCATAGTGGTTTATCGCAAACCGAACGCTACCTGGAATGGAAAAAAATCCGCGAGGAAAAGGTATCGATCGCGGTCGGAGCCCGCTCGGCGGTGTTCGCTCCCTTTAAAAATCTGGGCATGATAGTTATAGATGAAGAACATGATGGCTCTTACAAACAGGACTCCAATCCCCGCTACCACGCCCGGGACACTGCTGTCATGCGGGCTCAGGCATTGAACGCCGTTGTTCTTATGGGATCGGCAACCCCGTCTCTGGAATCAATCCAAAATACCCGGCTGGGAAAATATAGTTACCTGTCCCTTGAAAACCGAATAGGCGAGCGCATGTTACCCATCGTGAGCCTGGTGGATATGAGACGTGAGCGCAAGGAGTTTAAAAATTTTGCCATGCTTTCCGGAACCCTGCGTAGCGCAATTCGCGACAGGCTTTCCCGCAAAGAACAGGTTTTCCTGTTTCTCAATCGACGCGGAACAGCTCGATTTGTTTTTTGCCCTGACTGCGGCTACGTATTAGAATGTGCCCATTGCAGTGTCACCCTCACCTTTCACGGCAAGGAAGACCGCCTGCTCTGCCATTATTGTAATTTCACAGCGCGAATGCCTGGCCACTGCGTGGAGTGTAATGGGGCAGTGATTCGTTTCAGTGGTTTTGGCACACAAAAACTGGAGGAAGAAGTCACAAAACTGTTCCCGTCAGCCCAGATAACCCGGCTCGACCGAGACACCACCCGAGGACGCGACTCTTTCGCCGCCATGCACCGGAACATGAACGCGGGAAAAATCGACATCCTCATCGGCACACAAATGATTACCAAAGGACATGATTTTCCTAACGTCACTCTGGTCGGCGTGGCACATGCTGATTTGTCCCTGAATATACCGGATTTCAGATCGTGCGAAAGAGCCTTCCAGTTGTTGACTCAGGTCGCAGGACGGGCGGGACGAGGGGAAGTTCCCGGCAAGGTGATTATCCAGACCAATAACCCGGACCACTATATGTTTGAGTTTGTCCGGGAACATGATGTGAATGCTTTCCACGAGAAGGAATTAAAGCTGAGAGGGCAACTCAATTATCCTCCGTTCACCCGGCTTATTGCTGTCGAAATTGTCAGCGCTAATGAATCGCTGGGAAAAAGCATGGCTGAAAAACTGGGACGAGCTCTGGCACAACAAGCAACCCGCAAAAAGGGAGTAGAACTATTGGGTCCGTCCAAGGCCGCCTTGTATCAGATCCAAAACAAATTCCGCTGGCATTTGATATTGCGCGGCCCTAATATGCAGACTCTGCAAAGTATTCTGGCAGACAGTCAGGAACTCAGTGAGATCAAGTCCACCTCTGGCAAAAAATTCAAACTTTCTGTCGATGTAGACCCCTTCAACCTCCTATAAACCTTATATTGAAATCACATCCATGAAACTTATTCGATCCATGTACGACTGGGTCCTGCACTGGGCCGCTACCCCTTATGCGCTTCCGGCATTATTTTTTGTTTCGTTTGTTGAATCATCCTTTTTCCCGATCCCGCCCGATGTTTTATTGATCGCCATGACGGTAGCGGTACCGGCACTCTGGATCAGGTTTTCCTTCTTCTGCTCTGTGGCCTCTGTTTTGGGAGGCATGTTTGGTTATTTCATCGGCTACCAATTCATGGACCTGATCGGCAGTCGTATCGTGGAGTTCTACCACTTGCAGGCCACGTTTGAAAAAATAGGCGGGCTCTACAACGAACACCAGGGCTGGGCCGTCGCCGCGGCGGGCTTCACACCTTTACCTTATAAAATTTTCACTTTGGCGGCAGGGACGTTCAAAATTGATTTCCCGACTTTTGTCCTGGCATCAGCAATAAGTCGATCGGCCCGATTCTTTCTGGTCGGGTTTATAATTTACAAATTCGGACCGCCCATTAAGATAGTGATCGAAAAATATTTCAACCTGTTCAGCATTGTATTTTTCATTCTGCTTGTTTTAGGATTTTATCTATTAAAATTTGTGCTTTGATGGAGCCTTGTTATGAGTGAACATTGCGTAATATTCATCACCGCCGGATCGAAAGAGGAAGCAGATAAAATAAGCCAGGGGCTGGTCGAGGACAAGCTGGCGTTCTGTGTCAGCATCGTTCCAGGAATTCAGTCGACTTATTACTGGGAAGACAAAATCCATGTTGACGAAGAATTCCTTTTAATCGTCAAAACCCGGAAGGACCGTTATGATGTGCTGGAAACCTGGGTCAAAATCAACCACAGCTATGAAGTTCCGGAAATCATTGCCCTGCCTATCGACCGGGGTCTCCCTGCATACCTGTCTGGGATTGATGACTGGGTTACAAAAAAAGACTAAATCGTCATGGCCCATATCCATATAAAAGAGGAATGGAAAATTTCGGAAAACCTGGCCACGCCGGAGTCGGCATATATGCGTCGGCGGGAATTTCTCAAAGGCACGGCTCTGACCACCGCCGCCACTGTGGGAGCCCTTTATGGTTGCGGTCCTTCTTCTTTACCGAAGGTTCTTCCTGAAGTCGCGTGGAGTGAGCTGGAAAAATCCATCTACCCCGCCAAAAAAAATCCGCATTACGAGTTGGACCGACCTCTGACTGCAGAACGAATCGCCGCCACCACCAATAATTTTTATGAGTTCGGATCCGAAAAATCCGACCCGGTGCATTACGCGCAGAAACTTAAAATCCGTCCATGGACCCTTGAGGTAGGCGGATTGGTAAACAAACCGAAAACTTTCGCCGTGGAGGACTTGCTAAAAACCATGCCCCTTGAAGAACGCCTGTACAGACTGCGTTGCGTAGAGGCCTGGGCCATGGCAGTGCCCTGGACCGGGTTCCCGTTACACGAACTTCTCAAACAAGTCGAACCAAAACCGGAAGCCACACATGTGAGACTGGAAACTTTTTATGCCCCCTTCACCGCCCAGGGCCAACTGGAGTTCTGGGAACCCTGGCCCTATGTAGAGGGATTGACCCTCAACGAAGCCATGAATGAACTGGCATTTTTAGCCACCGGAATTTATGGGCACCCGCTTCCCAAGCAACATGGTGCCCCGGTCCGGCTGGTCGTTCCCTGGAAATACGGGTTCAAGAATATCAAGTCCATTGTGAAGATCGAACTGGTCAACTATCGTCCCGCAACTTTCTGGAACACACTGCAAGGACTGGAATACGATTTCACCGCCAACGTGGACCCCGGGGTTCCACACCCTCGCTGGCCCCAGACCCGTGAGAAAATGATCGGCACCGGAGACATCCGACCCACCCTGCTTTATAATGGCTACGAAAAATTTGTCGCCAACTTATACTCATGAGGAACATGATGCCAGTAAAAGTAATTGCTTTTATTTTTTGCACCTTACTGCTTTTCCCATGCACTGCATGGTCGGTGGAGGAAGATGGAAAGAAGCCAAACGAAAAAAAAATCTATACGGTCATTGAGTTCGAGTCCACTTTCATGAACCGCAAAAAAGAAGACTTGTTAAAAGCTCTCGGCGAACCGGACCTCAAGTCGGAACACAGGGGCCATGAAGTTTGGCAGTACCATCGGATCATTAAAGAGCAAGGAAAACTTTGGGACCAGAATATCCTGTTCAATTTCGGCCGGGTCAATCAAATGTGGGGCACCCCCACTGGACGCCACTAGGCGTGGAGCCAGTGTGCCATCGCTTTTTACTGCAAGCAAAGAGTTATCTCGGCTTATAGAAAAATATTCGTTCGCTTATAGGTAGGAAAACCAAACCCCCTCTATCCCCCTTCTCAGGGGGAACATTAAAAGTATTACCCCTTCGGGGCACGAGAGCTTAGGAAAAATATCACGTGCGCTTGAGGACTTGGCCTGCTTGACGGACAATGCAGTACTGGCCCCACGCCTAGCGGCGGTGGAAGAATTGTTCGATTTGTGCGCCAATGAAACCGGCGATGGCACCTCCGCTTCCGGCGGCGATAATGAGGATATCCCGATCCCCGGTTCGATAGCCCAAAACAGCCCCGACTAAAACCCCCAGGCAGATGATGACCATATAACGTCTGCCACCCAACCAGCCGACAAACCCGCCTATCATCAAACCCAATAACCCGGCGACGGTCATTAGAAGCGGGCTGTGCACCACCCAGCCCATAGCCAGACCGGTGGCACCCATCAACCCCATACCCAGATAAATTGTGCTTTTGCTCTGCGATTCAGGCATGGGAAATTATTTCACCTCCAATAGCAATGGCAATCGGGCCTCCATAAATTCCCAAAAAAAATCCCCCCTGCCGCTTTTTACAACGACAGGGGGGAAACGAAAAAATACTCAATCTTTAAAGATTTTTGAACACCTCATCCAGGCTGGCTCGGGCATCACCAAACAGCATGCGGGTATTTTCTTTAAAGAATAATGGGTTTTGTACTCCCGCATACCCTGTCGCCATACCCCGCTTTAGCACAATAGTGGTTTTACCTTTCCAGGGCTCCATAACCGGCATACCCGCGATGGGACTGTCTGGATCGGTCTGCGCAGAAGGATTGACAATGTCGTTGGCACCAATAACGATTGAAACATCAATATCAGGAAAATCGTCATTGATTTCATCCATCTCATAAACGATATCGTAGGGAACCTTGGCTTCCGCCAACAAAACATTCATATGCCCCGGCATTCGCCCCGCAACCGGGTGGATACCAAAGCGCACATTTATTTTCTTGGCTCGCAATGTTTTGGTGATCTCGCACACGATATGCTGAGCCTGGGCTACCGCCATGCCATAACCCGGAATGATCATAACTTCCTTGGACTCTGCCAACAGGTTGGCAACTTCGGGAGCTTGCAACACAACCACTTCACCCTGTTCTTCCGCTGAGGCCGAAGAGGCACCACCGCCTGTCGTTGTGCCGAACCCACCGGCAATGACCGCAATGAACTTTCGATTCATGGCGCGACACATGATGTAACTCAGGATAGCACCACTACTGCCGACCAGTGCGCCGGTCACAATAAGCAGATCGTTACTGAGCATGAACCCGGTAGCCGCCGCGGCCCAACCGGAATAACTATTGAGCATGGAAACCACCACCGGCATATCGGCCCCGCCGATAGCCATGACCATATGAATCCCGAACAGCAAAGCAATTCCCGTCATGATCAGCAGAGGCATCATTCCACCGCCAGCGGCGGATTCCTCGACAAAACTGCCGCACAACCAGATGGAGATAATCAACAGACCTAAATTGAGCCAATGCCGTGCCGGCAATAACATGGCGTTGCCACCGATTTTCCCGCTGAGTTTTCCAAACGCAATGATGGAACCCGAGAACGTGACCGCCCCGATAAGAACTCCCAGATAGATTTCAACATTGTGAATGGTGAGCTCCACTCCGGAAAAATGCGACTCCGGGTCCATGAAGCTGGCATACCCGACCAGAACAGCGGCCAACCCTACGAGGCTGTGCAGACTGGCAACCAGTTCGGGCATTTGGGTCATTGCAATCCGCTTTGCCAGGATCAGGCCAATGCTACTGCCGATGAGCAACGCCACCAGCAAAAATACCATATTGCCCGTAACCCCGGAAATGGTTGCAACCAGAGCAATGGCCATACCGATCATGCCATAGAGGTTGCCCCGCCTTGCGGTTTCCTGATTGCTCAACCCACCTAACGCTAGAATAAAAAGAATGGATGCCCCTATATAAGAGGCGGTGATTATACCCTGACTCATTTCATCGCCTCCTATTTGCGAAACATTTCAAGCATGCGGCGCGTTACCGCGAATCCGCCTACAATATTAATGGATGTTATCAACACCGCAAACACCGCCACCCACATGAGCAGCTTATCCCCTGAACTGACCTGCAAAATCGCACCAACAATAATGATACTGCTGATCGCGTTGGTCACGCTCATCAACGGCGTATGCAAAGCCGCTTTCACATTCCAGATGACCATATAACCCACAAAGCAGGCCAGAACAAAAACCGTAAAGTGCGCCATGAAGGACACAGGCGCAACCGCACCCAGCCCCAATAAGGCCGCGGCTCCCACCCCGAATGTAATAACGGGTCCCAGTACTGAAGGTTTTTCTTCCTCAGGCTCTGCAACCGGTTTAGCAGGCTCGGCAGGTTTGGCCGGTGCCGCCGAAAGTTTCGGTGCAGGAGGCGGGAAGGTGATCTCACCCTCCTTGACAGCCGTGGCTCCGCGAACTACTTCATCGTCAAAATCGACCACAACATTGCCATCCTTGTTCGGGCACATATCCGTTAAAAGATGGCGCAAATTTGTTCCATACAGCTGGCTGGCTTGCGCCGCCATCCGGCTGGGCAAGTCGGTGTAGCCGATGATCGAAACGCCATGAACCTTGACCACTTTTCCCGCTTCAGACAACTTGCAGTTGCCTCCCCGTTCGGCGGCAAGGTCAACGACCACGCTACCGTCTTTCATGGCGACAACATGTTCTTCCAAGATCAGCTCTGGTGCAGGTTTGCCAGGAATCAGAGCCGTGGTGATGATGATATCCACTTCCTTCGCCTGTTCCGCAAACAGAGCCATTTCTGCTGCAATAAATTCTTTACTCATCACCTTCGCATATCCACCGGTACCCGAACCATCTTCCTCAAAAGCAACTTCCAGGAATTCCGCATCCATGCTCTCGATCTGCTCTTTCACTTCCGGCCGGGTATCAAAAGCCCGCACAATGGCACCCATGCTCTTTGCCGCACCAATGGCGGCAAGGCCCGCAACCCCTGCACCGATGACCATGACTTTAGCAGGTGGAACTTTACCTGCCGCCGTGATCTGCCCGGTGAAGAACCTGCCAAAATGCTGAGCGGCCTCAACCACTGCCCGATAACCAGCAATATTTGCCATCGAACTGAGCGCATCTAGTTTCTGAGCCCGGGATATTCGCGGGATCATGTCCATCGCCAAGGCGGTGACTTTTTTCTCAGCCAACTTCTTGAGCATTTCCGGATTCTGCGCCGGCCAGAGAAAAGTAATCAATATCTGATTTTCATGTAATAAATCGATTTCTTCTTTTTTCAGCTCCGGATGCATCTCCGGCACACAGACTTTTAAAATAATATCGCTGTCTGTCCATACCTCCTGGGCATTTTTGATGACCGTTACGCCTGCTTCCACATAAGAAGCATCCGAATAATGCGCGGCAGCACCGGCACCAGCCTCAATCGCAACTTCAAAACCCAGTTTGATAAGCTGCTTCGCGACATCCGGGGTAGTAGCCACCCGCTTTTCGCCAGCATGAATTTCTTTTGGGATACCTATCTTCATCGCTCTTCTCTCTCACTTTTAAGAATGGGTTGGGGGAATATCAAAGCGCATAAGCCTACCATAAAATCCGGATTTTTTCTAACCCCTTAACACCCACTCCCGTGGGAGGGAATAAGGCAAAAGTTTGGTTGAGCCAAGATCACTCTTTGCTCGCCCAATAAAGCTATTGCAATTTGCCACCGGCGGCTCGCCGGGGCCTAGCGGTCTTGGTCATCGAGGAGGTTGGAGGCGAGGCTTTTGCGGGCTGTGCGGGCTTCTTGATCCGCGCGGGTGATGCCGCCATCGTAGTCATTGTAGTCGACAAATTGCAGAACCGGTTCCATCTCCGGGTGGCGTTTGAGGTAGAGACGGGCCATCATTTGCGCCGTGCGCCGGTATTTGGGATGACCGGCTTTCTGGGTACGCAGTTCCACAAAATGCCCCAACTCCCTGAGGTTCATGCCCATATTCCAGCGGATGAAGTGATTGAACAAGGTGGCGTATTGCGCTTCCTGCTCCATGCCTGCCCGCTTCAGGTCGCGGTGCAGGGACTCGGTGCGCTCGAAACATTCCTGCACCTTTTGGCCCATGCCAATTTCTTCAATTTCCTCCGGCACTGAATAACCCAGGTCGACTCCCAGGTCCTGCCTTTGCTGGGTGAGCATGCGGTGGCGTTGCAGATCACGGTACTCGGCGAACCCGGCACGAATATCAAACTGAATGGGATAACCATATTCCAACGCCCTGCCAGCACGGTCGCGCTTGCTCTGCCGCGACCCGATATAAGTCTCAAAGATTTGCTTTCTGCGTTCTTCGGGTAAAGACCTCACGATTTCACGAATCTGACAGGAGGAATGCCGGACGTAAGGGAAAACCATATTGGCCAGCAGGTTGACCCACTGGTCTTGAGGGTTATCCTCCAGCAATTCCACTTCTGCTGATGTTTCGATCTGCACCGATGCAAAAAGCTCGCGGCATAGTTGCCGCATTTTGCCGTGATTTTCCACCTGATAAGAGTTGCGCCCCGCCCGCTTGATAAATGTGGGAATTTGGGTATTGAGGGCTTTTCGAATCGCCTCGGCAAGCCCATGCGCCTCTGATAAATCGTGGGACAACAGTTTGCTGATCAAGCCGGAGTAATACCGCCCGTTACCCACCAACCCGACATTGGCCTGGGTGCAAGCGGGAAGGATACAGCGGATCACATCGCACGCCGCACTGCGGATGGTGAAACCGTAGGCAATACGATGCGCCTTGATTTCGTTCTCGTCTTGCAGGGATTTCAATCCCGCTTTTTGAATCTTTCCATCCCGCTCCACTTCAATCTCAAACGCATCAGCAGTGAGACGCTTGCGGAACAACGTCTGCATGGGTTCCACCATTGAGGCATACGTCTCAAAAATAAAATCCATGTTAGCCACAAAAGCAGTACCAAGACCTGACTCCTTGATATTATCCGGGCACACATAACGCCAGCGACCGTTCTTCTTGGCGTCATAAAGAACATAGCGGGTCGACTCTTCGATGGGTGAGCCGCCAATCCTGCAATCCTCGATGACTTTGGTCATCAGGTTGGAAATTTCTTCAATACATAGAGGAGCAACAGCCAGCTCGGCCACCGATTCATCGCCGAACTTGTTGACCACCCGGTCGATCATCTGAGAACCTTTGACATCGTTGGGACTGCCATCCGGATTCAAAAACTCACGCGCCACCGTTTCCTTGAATCCAGTAGGTGCCCGGCTGTAACGAGCCAGAGCCCCACCGATCACTTCCGGGTTCAGGTTTTCCAGCGCAAACACATCCGCATTCACATCCGAAAGATAGGGCTTTAACAGCTCCCGCTCCCGGTCAGTTAATTCATCAGATCGTTTTGGTTTATCAGTCATGGATAGTTAGTTATTTTTTTACTTCAGGGAGCACGGATCGGGCACAGCGAAAACCCGTATCGTTAAACTTGACGTCGGGTTGACTCCACCTGCGAAAAGCACTCCTGAGAGTATCAGAGTTATTGACCCAGGATCCGCCACGAAGGGATTTATATTCCCCGTCTTCCCAGCCCTGCGGATTTTTTTTGGTTCCTTGTCTGTAATAGGTACGGCTATACCAATCATCCACCCACTCCCAAACATTCCCCGCCATATCATGCACACCATAAACAGAGACTCCGCCAGGGTAAGTGCCAACATTGGTCATGGTATAGAGCCCTTTCCATTTTCGCCTGTATGAGGCCTTGCCCTTAGGCGAACCATTACCCCACGGATACATGCTCCCACTGGGGCCTCTAGCGGCCTTCTCCCATTCTGCTTCGGTAGGCAAACGCTTGCCCTTCCATTTGCAGTAGGCATCGGCATCATACCAGCTCACCTGTGTAACAGGCTGACGGCGGATGACAGTGGGAAAAGAATCCCCTTTCCATAAATTTCCTTCCCGGCACGCATCGGTGGTGCAGGAATCATCCAGAGCAGGAGGGTGCCCGGTTGCTTTCACAAACTCCAAATATTTTTCATTGCTCACTTCGTAAATATCTATCAGGTAAGTTTTCAGTGCTACCAGTTCAAGGGGGTATTCATCGGAAAACCACCAGAGCTTGCAGGATTTATCAAATTTTTTGCACCTTTTAAAGGCCTCTTTATTCTGCTCAAAATTAGAACCACGAACAAACTTACCCCCTCGGATATAAGCCATATCAGAAACATCTGTCACACCGGGCTGGATAGCACTTAATTTCTCAAGGTGATCGGGCTTTTTATACGATGGATCATACGTTTTCCTGTCCCGCTCTGCCTGATCAGCAAACGATGAAGCCATGCACGCTCCGAAAAAAATAAAAAAAGCGGCACCTGCCAGAGTTCGTTTAAGAAGGGATATCACGGTCCAATGTCACGCTGGTCACGCCTGGTGTGGAAACGTGCCATCTCTTTGCCATTAATGTAGAACAACGTCATACCCAGGATCATATTCACCGTATAGATCCAGGTCAATTTGGAATGGTAACGATCAAACTGGATTTGCAGTTTCTGGTCTGCGGGATTGGCCTTTTTGAGTTTGTCCATGGCGTGCATCTCCGGCCTGAGAACACTGCCAATATACAAAGCCAAAACTATCATAATCGCCAGGCATACCTCCCGGGTGTATTTACGTTTGGTCACCACTTGCGGTTCGTAACCGGCGGAACTGTATTTGGCTACCAGAAATTTAATCACCTCGGCCAATACCATAAACGTGATGCAGGTATAAATGATATGGACATTGAAAACATCCATGATCTTGTTCATGATTGAGCTGGCAACTTGTGGCTGGTCCTTCAGGTTAATCCGCACCATGATTTCTACCAGAATGCCGAGCAGGAACATGCCTCCCGTCCACAGGCAGAGAGAAAACAGATAAAACCAGTTCGAAATAAATATTAATCGTTTCATTTCAGCAAACCTGAATAATGTAAACCGTTCTATTCGTCATGAGAGGGGAGAAATTATCAAAGTGTTGCGCTTGAGTGCTCAGCCTGCTTGACGAGCAATGCAGTACCGGCCCCACGCCTAGTGGCCCCTTAGCAGGGGGTGCAACTGGGCAAGGGCTTGATTGCGCCGAGATGAGTGTTGCCAGCCCAAAAAAGCTATTGCCAGTTGGCCGCATGCCTAATGCCCGCCGGAGACGCGTTTGCGCAAGGCTTTAAAGCTTTCTTTAATCTCCGCTTCTTCTCGTTCTCTGGCATCAATAATTGCCTTACTATCTCCGCCAAACCAGGTTTTAACAGTGACCCCGGTCCTTTCTCGATTGATCTCATTGAGAATGGATAAATAGACGATCCCGTAAAAAACAGCGATCCCGTACAGGACATAAGGAATAAGCGATCGCAGACGCTGTTTTTCTTTTACTGACCGATGATCCCACAATCGGTACCATAAAGACCCCTTTTCATCCCCGGACATACCCGCTCCCCACTACAAAAAATCCTTTAGATACATAGAGATAACCGAACCCCTAGCAAAACCTCAAGAAAACCTGATCATATCAGAATCCCCTAAACGAAACAACCGCGACTGGGCGTGGGGCCAGCGTGCCGTTGCTTTATCTGGCGAGAAAGGAGTTCTCTCGGCACAATCAAGCTCTTGCCCAGCTGCCACCCTTGCCAAGGGGTGTGTTATATTGTAAGAAACCTGTGGTAATTCAACAGTTCTGATTTTGGCAATTCATCTACCCTTTTTTTGACCCTCAAATTCCCCAGACCTTGATAGAAGTCAAACCCTTACAGAATCTTCAGGCAACCGTTACCGTTCCCGGTTCCAAAAGTTATACCAACCGGGCATTGCTGATCGCGGGACTCACCGATGGCGAATGCCGGTTGGAAAAACCTCTGGTCAGCGATGACACGAAGTACATGATCCGTGCCTTGAAGGCCTTCGGTGTCTCGGTTCAGGAGGGAAAAGACGTTTTCATCGTTTCCGGCAGTGGCGGAAAACTGTCCACCCCCAAGGAAGATATTTTTATCGGCAACGCCGGAACCGCCATGCGGTTTTTGACCACCTTTTCGGCACTGGCCCCTGGCAAAACTAGACTGGACGGTGATGAACGGATGCGCCAGAGACCTCTGGCAGATCTTTTAGATTGCCTCACGCAAATGGGAGTCAAAGCGGTATCGGCAAATGGCAATGGTTGTCCTCCTATAGATATTGCAGGCGGGGAGGTACCGGGCGGAGACATCCAACTTGCCGGTGACAAAAGTAGTCAGTATCTCACTTCCATTTTACTTTCGGCTCCTTACTTTAAGGACGACACCTGCATTCATATCCAGGGAGACCTCACTTCAAAATCTTATGCCGACATTACACTCGACATCATGAAGACCTTTGGCGTTCATGTGGATAATGAGAGCTACCAGCGTTTCAAAGTCAAAGCGGGAGATTACTATAAAGCCCAAACCTACCAGGTGGAAAGCGACTGGTCGAGTGCCTCTTATTTTCTGGCGGCGGCGGCAGTGACCGGCGGGGAGGTAACTCTCACCGATATCAACCCCCACAGCGTCCAGGGGGACGCGCAGTTCACCTCCGTTCTGGAAAAAATGGGTTGCCGGGTAGAAAAAAAAGCCAACGCACTGCATATTAAAGGAAACCCTTTGCGGGGGATTACCATCAATATGAATAATATGCCGGACGCAGTGCAGACCTTGGCGGTAATAGCCCTTTTTGCCGAAGGGGAAACCGTGATCGAGGGAATCGGCAACCTGAGGATCAAAGAAACCGACCGCATCTCTGCCCTGGCTAACGAGTTGACCCGTCTGGGAGCAGGGGTCGAAGCGGGAGAAGACTTCCTCATCATTCGACCGGGAGACTATAAAGGAGCCGAAGTCGAAACTTACGACGACCACCGCATGGCTATGAGCTTCGCAGTGGCCGGATTAAAAATTCCGGGAGTCCGCATTAAAGATCCCAAATGTGTGGAAAAATCGTTTCCAGATTTTTTCCAGCGCTTTGCCAACCTTTAGTGCGGAAAACCCTTACCCCGCACACTAGAAAAAATGGTTGAACACGCTTACACAAATTCGCTCGTCAACGAAAAAAGTCCCTACCTTCTGCAACATGCGCACAATCCCGTCAACTGGTACCCGTGGGGCGATGAACCGTTTAAGATCGCCAAAGAGAAAAATCTTCCGGTTTTAGTGAGCATCGGTTACGCCACTTGCCACTGGTGCCATGTGATGGAACGCGAATCGTTTGAAGACCCTGTTCTGGCGGCGGTGCTCAGTGAAAACTTTGTAAGCATCAAGGTAGACCGCGAGGAAAGACCTGATGTCGATAGCATTTATATGCAAGCCGTTCAGGCTTTGGGCCAGCAGGGTGGATGGCCGCTCAACGTGTTTCTGACTCCGGATGGAATTCCTTTTTATGGGGGCACTTATTTCCCGCCCGAACGCCGGTACAACCTGCCCTCTTTCCTCGACGTTCTTCAATTTCTCACCAATACATGGAAGAACGAGCAGGACAAAATTGACAAGCAGACCCAAAACGTAATGGCCTACATCCGCCAGACTTCCCTGCGCGAACAAAGTTCCGCCGAATCAGATGACTTGAGCTTCGAAGGGGAAGATAAGGCCGTTGAGCTTTTTGAAAGACATTACGACAGTCTCAATCACGGTTTTCAGTTTCAACAGCAAAACAAGTTTCCGCCTTCGATGGGGCTCTCTCTCCTGCTCAGGCAGTACCACCGCACCGGTCACCGCAACAGCCTGACGATGACGGAAAACACGCTCAAGGCTATGAAGTTCGGAGGGATTTATGACCAGATCGGCGGCGGCCTTTCCCGTTACAGTACGGATTACAAATGGCTGGTGCCGCATTTTGAAAAAATGCTCTATGACAACGCCTTGTTCACCACCGCCCTGATCGAAACCTATCAGGTCACCGGCAAAAAAGAGTTTGCCGATTTTGCCAACGATCTTCTGCACTATATCGACCGGGACATGACTTCTGCCGAAGGCGCTTTCTTCAGCGCCGAAGATGCCGACAGCGAAGGGGTGGAAGGCAAGTTCTATGTGTGGACCCAGGAAGAAGTCGAACAAATTCTGGGAAGAAAAACAGCCAGTGCGGCCATTCCCTATTACAACATTACCCAGGCAGGAAACTATGAAGGGAAAAATATTCTCAACATTACCCGAGAGGCGAAAATCGTCGCCAAAGAAGTGGGCATGCCCGAAACCGATTTCAAGGCCGAAGTGAAGATCGCCCGTGACAAGCTACTGGAAGTTCGCAGTCGGCGCATTCGCCCCCTGCTGGACGACAAGGTACTCACCTCCTGGAATGCCCTGATGATCAGTGCCATGGCTAAAACAGGAAGGGTGCTGGACGATGCCGACCGGATACAAAAATCTGCTCGCGCTATGGAGTTCCTTCTCTCCCGGTTACGCACACCCGAAGGAAAAATCCTGCGACGTTATCGCGATGGAGAAGCCCGCTATGATGGTTACCTGTACGATTACACAGGCACCGCCACTGCCTGTCTGGACTTGTATGAGGCCACCTACGAACCACATTATATTCAAACAGCTCGCGAATTGATGCAACGGGTAGAGGATAAATTCCACAGTGATAACGGGACATTTCACGAGACCGCCAGCGATGGAGAAGAACTGCTGGTGCGGCAAATCAGTGGCTACGATGGAGTGGAACCTTCTGGGAACAGCAACGCCGCTCTGGCCTTTCTGCGGCTTTCCGCCTATCTGGCCGAACCCGCCCTGGCCCTCAAAGCAGAAAAAATATTTTTAAATTTTAATGAAGAACTGATGGAATACGGCCTCAACTCGGCATTCATGCTCCAAGCCCTGCATTTGTATCTCGGGGGACTCAAAGAGGTCGCCGTGGTGGGAAAGAAAAACGATCCGGCGACGCAAGAATTACTCAAAACCCTGCGCCAGGGGTTTTATCCAAATGCGGTTTTCGCCTTCGCCTATGAAGATGAAATTGAAAATGCATCCATCCCCCTGCTAAAAGATCGGAAGCTGGTAAATGGGAAAGCCACCGCTTATGTCTGCAAACAGGGGACCTGTCTGGCCCCTGTCCATTCTGTGGAAGAATTGGTGAAATTATTGAGTTATGAATGAAGAAGCACTATGATAAGGCCCTCATTTAAATCTCTGGAGAACGACAAATTCAATGCGAACTGAATTGATAGATAATATGGTCGATACCGCCTCAAAAGGCGAGTCGATATCCTATGAGCAGACTTTGCAACTTGAATCCCTGACCCGTGAAGAACTGGACTATCTCTTTATTGGGACCGACCGCATCCGCGACCAGTTTAAAGGAAAGGACGTTAAAATCTGCTCCATCGTCAATGCGAAAGCCGGTCGGTGCGTAGAGGACTGTTCCTTCTGCGCCCAGTCCAGCTCGTTTCAAACCGATTCGCCGGAATATGAATTGATGGATGTGGAAGAAATTGTTTCCGCCGCGAAAGAAGCCGAAGCTTTCGGCGCCAATGAATTCTCTATCGTTGCCTCAGGAACTTCCCTCGATGACCGCAAGGAACTGGACCGGGTGATCGAGGCCGTCAAACGTATCAAAGCTGAAACCCAGCTTGAAACCTGTTGCTCACTGGGGCTGATGCCACTGGAACATTTAAAAGAACTGAAAGAAGCCGGGCTGGATCGGTGCCACCATAATCTGGAAACCGCACAAAGCCATTTTGATAAAATCGTTTCCACTCATACTTATGAGGATGAAGTAAATGCCGTGCAAAATGCCAAGGACGCGGGATTAGACGTCTGCGTAGGCGGTATCTTCGGGATGGGGGAATCGTTCGCCCAAAGGGCCGAACTGGCCTTTTCCATTCGCGCGTTGGGCACGCAATCGTTTCCTGTCAATTTTCTCAAACCGGTTGCGGGAACCGGGCTGGACCATCTGGAACCCATGCCGCATTATGAAGCCCTCAGAACCATCGCCCTTTTGCGCCTGGTTTTACCGGATATCGACCTGTTCATCTGTGGAGGACGCGAAGAGGTGCTGGCCGATCAGCAGGAGCAACTTTTCAAAGCCGGTGCCAACGGAATTCTGGGCGGGAACTATCTCACGACCAAGGGTCAGGACCCAAAAAGGGATATAGAAATGATTGAAAACCTGGGGCTGAATCCAGTTCACACCTCTATTTAGAGGGGTTAAGTATTCTCTAACAAAAAACCCCTTTTCCCGACTGGGAAAAGGGGTTTAATTGTTTGTTTTCAATGCTGTGCAGAAAACCGGGCAATTTACGCCAACAGGTTTTCCTCGATGACCTTTTTAATTTCCGCTTTCGATTTTACCCCTACGACCTGCTGAACCACTTGCCCTCCCTTGATGAAAAGGAGAGTGGGGATACCGCGGATGCCATAGGTAGTTGCTGTACCGGGGTTATCGTCCACATTTAACTTTCCAACCAGGATTTTATCTTCAAAATCCCCGGCAAGTTCTTCAATCGTAGGCGTGAGCATTTTGCAGGGCTGGCACCATTCGGCCCAGAAATCCAGCATAACCGGTTTGTCAGACTTTAGAACCGTTTGCTCAAATTCCGCATCGGAAACCGTAACCACTTTGGCTGACATAAACAACTCCTTAAAATAAAAAGAAATAATCCCTCTTGAATCGGATTCTATAGAGAAATTTTAAAACTTTTATACAGAATTTGCAAGAATCGCCTGATTCTGAAAACTTTCTTCAGTCAAGCTGAAAATGACGATCACATAGGAATGATTTTTTGATACTATCATACTCCCCCATACCCAGCAAGTTCTTTGCCGGGTACTTTGAGGGGGAAATCAAATAAAGCCCCTAAGTTAAATAACTTGGGACAGGAGATTTAATAATGGCTGATGTCGTCAATTTTTTCGCGTATGGAGAATTTATCAACGAAGATTATTTTAAAGAGAAGGGACTGGAGTATATATCCAAATCTTCAGTAACTCTCTCGGCATGGCGACTGGCTTTCAACAAAGTCCCCATCGACAACGGGGGAATGGAAGGGTTGGGAGACGTGAACATTGAGCCCACACCGGACAATGCCGGAATGATGCATGGAGAACTTTATGTAATGGATGAAAAGTTTCTGCCGAAACTGGATGAAATATTTGGTCACCCCGATGAATACCAACGTAAAGTCCTGCGCTTCAACCGCCATGATTTCATTTTGATAAATGGACTGACTTATATCGCCCGGCCCGATAAAATCGCGAAAGGACTCAAACCCAGCAAAGCCACTATGAAAATCTTCAGGAAAGCAAAAAAGTTTTTTCCCATGCTTTATTTCTCCCGGCTGATGAACACCCCCACCTGCGATTAAAGCGGGAGTCCCTCATGCACGCATTCACAGCATTGGTGAGAAAACCTGGACTAAAATTCCCCCAGGCTTTATCGGAGCATCCACAAAAAAATAATATCGACTTGGCTCACGCTCTGCGGCAACACGAAGGCTATGTCAAGGCTCTGCAAGAGGTCGGAGGCAAAGTGGAGCATCTGCCTCCTAAGGATCATTTGCCGGATGCCACGTTTGTAGAAGATACTGCGGTTCTTCTGGAAGATAAAATTCTGCTTTGCCCGATGAAAGAACCCTCGCGACAAGAGGAAGTCGAGTCCACTGCCGCCGTACTGAAAAAATATCGAGATTGCGTGACCCTGGATTCCCCCGCAACTCTTGATGGCGGAGATGTGATGAACACTCCCGATGCGATTTTTGTCGGTCTTTCAAAACGTACCAATCTGCGAGCGATACAAGCACTCGCCAAACTCACATCCAAAAGAGTAATCCCGGTAGCCGTAACAAAAGGATTGCACCTCAAAAGCGCGACCACCTTTCTTGGCAACGATCTTTTAATCATCGACCCTTCCCGGGTGGATTCTTCCAACCTGAAACAGTTTGACTGGATTGAAGTAACCGAAAGCGAATCGTATGCCGCCAACTGCCTGGCATTCGAAGACGTTGTGCTGATGCCAGCTGGATTCTCAAGCATCAGCGACAAAATTCGTGCTCATGGATTAAAACCCCTTGAACTGGAAATGAGCGAATTCGAAAAAGCCGATGGCTCCATCACCTGCCTGAGCCTGATCATCCCGCGGCGAGCCGCCGCTAGCCGATAGCAAAAACATCTCAAGCCGAGAAAAACGGTTGCTAGCCAGTAAAAGCTATTGCACGCTGGCCCCACGCCTAGTGGCTGGTTCCACCAAAACGGCACTATATTAGGTAGGAAAAAAATATTTAATCCGTCAGCCTGTATAAGTTTTTATGCAGACTGACGAGCCCACCTCAAATAGCCTATTTCCCCATACCTGAACAATATCCATACTTTATGGGAGCGGTTTCGCTTTCATCCTGATTGGATTTCAGGTGCTCGCGCAAATGTAAAATATCAAGACACTCCTTTGTAAAAACAATATAGTCCGCCTTTTGAACCGTTTGCAGACCATGTCCATCGTATCTTGTAACGGGCATCCCACGGTTAGCGGAACTAGAGATTATTGCCCTATTAAGGAAAAAACCATGACTCATCCAATCTCTCGATTAATTGACCAATTTTTTTCTGCACAACTGGGAAAATACCGATTGCCTGTAATTTGCCTGCTTTCGCTATTCATGGTGGCGGGATGCGACTCTTCCGATGAAACTACGGTGGTCCACCTCAACGAACCCGCTGGGGATATTAAGTCTACCCCACCTGGCAAACCAGACTCGGCCAAAAATAAGTATCAGTTTGGTTTTGACCTGCGTAACAGTCCGCAGGAAGATGCCGCCCAATACCTGCCCTTTTTGAGCTACCTCGAACAGGAGACAGGCTACAAGTTCAAGCTTCGGTTCACCTCCAAAAATAAATCTTCCGAGGATGACCTGGGGCAAGGCATTACCCAGTTCGCCGCTGTCGGAGCAACGGCCAGCATTCATGCCACGGAAAGATACGGGGCGATTCCTCTGGTACGTGGCATCAACAGCATTGGCAAGGCCAAATACCGGTCCATGATTGTCGTTGCACCAGACAGCAAACTCAACAATGTGGAAGAGCTCCGGGGAAAACGATTTGCTTTTGGTTCAGACAACTCGACACAAGGGCACCTCATCCCCCGCATCATTCTTCTCAACAAAGGAATCATGCTTCAAGACCTTGGCTCCTATTCGTATACCGGGTCGCATCGAAATTGCGCCAACGCAGTGGTTTCCAGAAAGGCGGACGCATGTGGAATGCAGGACACGCTGGCAGTAGCAATGGAAGAACAAGGGGTTTTACGGATCCTCTACACCTCGGACTATTACCCCTCCAGCGGCATTGTCGCCAACAAAGATGTGCCACCTCAGGTACGGGAAAAAGTCAGGCAGGCTCTGCTCAACTTTGACCCCAAGGGTCGGCACAAAGAAAGCCTTTACCATTGGGACAGGACGGAGATGCCAAATGGATTTGTTGCCACCAATGAAAAGGACTACCAACCCCTGAAGGAATGGATGACTAAATTAGGCTTTTTGAATCCAGAGGAAGCATCATGAAACTTCCTTTTCAAATCATGTTGTATTTCGCCGGTTTTGGCCTGTTGTTCGGCTTGCTGTCGGTATTTGGGACAGGGCGTACACTTGAAACATTCATTACTGACAGAGAATTGAAACAAGGAAGCCTCATATCACAGATCATTGTCAAATCCATTTCCAGGGACACCATCAATGGGGACATCATTCCTGCACGAGACACGCTGAAAAGTCTTGTTGATAAACACGATCTTATCCACTATGCCTTTATAACGGATTTTGATGGACGTCTCTTTGCGCACACTTTTCCAGGCCAGTTTCCCGCGCAATTGGCCGAACTCAAAGACATTTCTGGCGGACGATATTTAACCCTCGCTCCGCAGGGTATAAAAATCCTACAGGACTCCTATCCATTGATCCCTGGCATGGAAGCCCGCCTGAATGTGGGTCTCAACCAGACCGGCAACCTGAGCTTTATTAAAAATGTAAAAACTCGAATTGTAGAAATCTCCGCCGTTGTTGCGCTTTTCGGCCTTGCCATCGCGTATGTGTTCTGTAGGAGAATCTGCCGCCCTCTGGAGAAGTTGACCAACCACATTCGCGCCTATGGCCGGGGAGAACTACAGGAAAAAGTCACAATTGACAAGAGAACCCTTGAGGTTTCTCAACTCGCCAATGAGTTCAACCAGATGATTGATCAACGTGGCAAAGCCGAGGAGTTATCGCTTCGACTGGGCCGCATCATGGACCAATCATTCAATGAAATATTTATCTTTGACGCCGAAACCTACCGCTTCATCCAGGTCAATCAAGGGGCCCTCAATAATTTAGGCTACAGCATGGAAGAAATGACTCACCTGACTGCCCAAGGCATAAAACCAAAAGTCACCCCGGAGCAGTTTGACAATATGGTCGAGCCTCTGCGCACCGGGGAAAAGCAGATGATTGTGTTTGAAACGGTGCACAAACGCAAGGACAGCACTATGTATCCGGTTGAAGTTCGTCTCCAACTCATGCACGATGAAAATCCTCCCATCTTCGTAGCCGTCATTCAAGACATCACCCTGCGCAAAAAAGCCGAGCAGGAACTGGAAAACCATCGCAACCATCTTGAACATCTTGTTAATGAAAGAACCGCCGAGCTAAAAGAAACCAGCGAACAGTTACTGCATTCGGAAAAACTGGCCGCAACGGGAAAGCTCGCCGCCTCTTTTGCCCACGAGTTCAACAACCCTCTTTACGGGGTAACAAATGTTCTGGAAGAAGTTAAAGACGGGGTCACTATGGATACGGACTATCAGAATCTTGTCGATATTGGGATTAAAGAATCTCATCGCATGGCTGGCTTGATTAGAAACCTGCAGGACTTCCATCGGCCGACCTCAGGAATGCTCATACCTTTCAATATCCATGAGGCCATCCATGACATGACTCTATTACTCGGGAAAAAGCTCAGCCAACGAAATGTTGACCTCGAGATGAATCTTGCCGATGACATGCCGAAAATAGCCGCCGTACCGGATCAGATCAAGCAGGTGGTGTTGAATATTCTGCAGAACGCCGAAGAGGCGACCCCTGATAGGGGAACCATTACAGTTTCCACAGAGGTCCGGGATTCGACCATCAAGCTCCACATTCGGGATACAGGTCCCGGCATTTCTCCCGAGAATATCAAAAAGGTTTTTGATCCGTTTTTCACCACCAAGTCTGCAGTCAAGGGAACTGGACTGGGCCTTTCGATCAGTTATGGAATTATCAAAACCCACGGGGGCAACATCGATATACAGAGTGCCCCTGGAGAAGGAACAACTATGAGCATCACTCTACCTATTTACAGGAACGGCCATGAAGACACATAAAATACTTTTAGTGGACGATGAAGATTCGATACGCCATACCCTGAAGTTCAACCTGAGCAAACTGGGCTACTCGGTGGATACAGCCAATTCCGGCAGGGAAGGATTCGAAAAGTTTCAGGTTACGGGATATGACCTGGTCATCACCGATATCATGATGCCGGAAATGACAGGCATCGAATTGTTGCAGGAGATTACCAAAGTGAACCCAGAGGCCATGGTGATGCTCCTTACCGGGTTTGGCTCCCTGGACACTGCGGTTCAGGCATTGCGCCTGGGCGCTCAGGATTACCTTCAAAAACCTTGCAACAGGGAGGAACTGGCTCTCAGGGCAAGTCGCTGTCTGGAAAAACTGGATTTAAAACTGGAGCTGAAAAGTCAAACAAAAAAACTAAAACAAGCGCATGACCTTCTGGAAATTCGTGTGGAGGAACGGACCCGCGACCTGCACAAAGCTAAGGAAGATGCGGAGAAGGCCAACCTGGCCAAATCGGAATTCCTGTCACGGATGAGCCACGAACTGCGAACCCCCATGAACGCCATACTGGGTTTCGCCCAATTGCTGGAATTCTCTCCCAAAGAGCCGTTGACGAAACGCCAGAAGAGCAACGTCGGGGAAATCCTCACGGCGGGACAACATTTGCTCGACCTGATCAATGAGGTGCTGGACCTCGCACGAGTTGAATCTGGCGAACTCACCTTGTCTTTGGAAAGTCTCGACCTGATACGCCTGATCAGGGAAACGGTTTTCCTGATCACCCCCCTCGCGAATGAGAAAGATATTCAGTTCATTAATCCTGCAATTGAATCTCAGAGTTGGTTCGTTTTCGCCGACCGGGTCCGATTGAAGCAGGTACTACTCAACCTCTTTTCCAATGCAGTCAAGTACAACAGAGAAAATGGAACCATCGAGATGAGCTACGATAAAACTCCCGATGGCCGGGTTTTGGTCAACATTGCCAACACCGGGGCAATTATCCCCGCTGAACACCAGGAGGCGATTTTCGAGCCCTTTAACAGGCTCGATGCCGATACCACCGAAATAGAGGGGACGGGAATCGGGCTCAGCCTGACCCGCCGGTTGCTGGAAATCATGGATGGGGCCATTCGGCTCGAAAGCACCGAAGAAAAAGGCAATTGCTTTACCATCGACCTGCCGGGAGCGGAGCCACCGCAAATTTCTGCTGAGGAAAACAATAAGCTGGCAGAAATAGAATTGGCAATGGATCCAGAAAAATACCAGGGGAAATTAACGGTGCTTTATATTGAAGACAATCCGGCAAACCTGAAATTGGCGCAAAGCATCTTTCAGCGATTTTCTCATGTTCAATTGTTAGCCGCCCACGAACCGAAACTTGGAATCGAACTGGCAAGAACCCATGTCCCAAACCTGATATTGATGGACATCAACCTGCCGGGAATGAACGGCATCCAGGCATTCAAACAACTGCAGACTTTGGATAAAACCAGGGATATACCCGTCATTGCCCTCAGCGCCAACGCAATGGATAGAGACATTAAAAAAGCGATGTCCGCAGGTTTCCATTCCTATATCACCAAACCCATTAATATTCCTCGCTTCCTAGAAACCATTAAAGAGGTCCTGGGGGATAACTGTAAGTAATGTGACATTCGAAAAAGCCGATGGCATACTGACCCCACGCCTAGCCCACTCCCGTGGGAGGACATATAGCCATTACTTTTTAAGCCGAGATAACTCCTTGCTCGCCTAATCAAACTATTGCCAGTCGCCATCGGCCGCTGGCCGATTAGTTCCAGCGGGCGGAGTCGGGAGTGACGTTACGAACTTTGGAGAGGTGGATGAGGTCGATTTTCATTTTAAGGAACTCGTGAAGGAACTCCGCGCGGCAAAGTACATCCTGTTCTTCAAGAAAAGTTTGTTTTTGTTCGAGGGAAAGATCCAGCCGATACGCGAACCGGTCCACAAACTGACTGAGTTTGTGACCCAGGTTCCAGTCGAGTTCCTTTTTCAACGCATTGTTCTCAGGGATCAGGCTGGTGAAATCCCGATACCGTTTAATCAAACTTTCTCGGACCGTATTGGATTCTTCACCAATTCCCTGTTCATTCTGTTCTTCGAGCAGATCAACTTCCGCACGGCGGTAGGGTTTTCCATCCACTTCCTTCAAGATGCGAAACCGACGCAACCCAACCAGTGTAAAATCATATTTCCCATCCGGGTGGCGGGTTTCTTTTTCAATGCTTCCCACGCAACCTATGGGAAATAAATCTGGCCGGTCGAAATAGGACGCTTCCCAATCTGGTTTTAGAAGAACCATGCCAATTTTGCGCTCACCTTCCAGAGCATCGGCGGTCATCTGCCGGTACCGGGGCTCAAAAATATGTAGCGGCAACGGCGTACCGGGGTAAAATACGGTTGAGGGCAAAGGGAACAGGGGAATGAGCCCATCCTGCTGTGAATCTTTTTCCATGCGTTCCTCATCTAAGTGATTGCATTATAACGTGAACATTGTAACATCTAATAAGACTATTGTTTTTATTCTAAAGACGTATGATTACCCAACCTGAAAATATTTGTACTGAAATCCAGACCTCGCTGACCCGTTCCGGTTTATTTTCGGATACGGAAGATTCTGGAAACAGCTGGCGGATTTCGCCGGAACCGTTTTTTCTCTCCTCAGAGGATGTAGAGTTTTTCCATCAGTTGGGTCCTCATCTGCTCAAATTTTACACTGCCTGGAACAAACTTTATCTGGAAAGTGCAAAAGGGACTTGCCCGGAATGGTTCGCGCAGTATCTGGATGCGGGGAAACCCCGGGAGTTGGTCGAGTTTGGCAAAATGAAGCGGTTTCGCCGGACCTTGCCGTCACTGCTTCGACCCGATGTGATTGTAACGGAAAATGGATTTGCTGTGACCGAACTGGACTCGGTTCCTGGTGGATTCGGCCTGACGGCTGAACTCATGTCCCTTTATAAAGACCCCTCCTGGCAGATTGTTGGGGACACCGAGGGCGGGATTCCTACTTTGTTTTACAAAATGGCCGCATCCCTCGCCAAAGAGGAAAAACCCTGTGTCGCCATTGTCGTTTCTGATGAGGCTGGAGACTATCGTAGTGAGATGGAATGGCTCACAGCCCTCTTGCGTAAAAAGGATTTGCCAGTCTACACGGTTCACCCCAAAGAGGTGCAGTTCCGCGAGGAGGGTTTGTTCATCCTGAATGAAGGGAACTGGCTGAGGGTCGATATCCTGTATCGTTTTTTTGAGTTATTTGACCTTAAAAATATCCCCAAATCCGAATTGATGATGTATGCGGCAAAAAAAGGCCAGGTCGTGACCACTCCTCCTTATAAAACCTGTTTGGAAGAAAAACTCAGCTTTGCATTGTTCCATCATCCTTCCCTGAAACCGGATTGGGAAAAAGCCCTGGGTTCTGAAACTTTTAGCACCTTATCTCATCTAATTCCTGAAACCTGGATACTGGACTCCCGTGCAATACCCCCTTATGGGGTGATCCCGGGATTGGAGTTAAAAGGCTCTCCGGTTCAGGATTGGCAGGAATTGAGGGGTTTGACTCAAAAAGAGCGGGAAATGGTGATCAAACCTTCAGGTTTCTCGCCAGAATCATGGGGAAGCCGGGGAGTTGTGGTGGGACACGATGTTTCCGGAGAAGTATGGCAGGAAACTCTGACGAAAGGTTTGCAAGGTTTCCCCGACCAAACTTCGATTTTGCAGAAATTTTATAAGGGAAAACGGGTGCCGGTTTCCTATCTGGACCAAAACTCTGGAAAAATGGAAACCATGCAGAGCCGGGTACGGCTGACACCTTATTATTTTGTGGTGGAAGACACCACACATCTGGCGGGCATTCTGGCTACACTTTGCCCACAGAATAAAAAGAAAATTCATGGAATGACGGATGCAGTGATGATGCCCTGCGCCATAAAAGAATGAACGACTCCGCCGCAAGCGGACAGGGTATCCGGTAAAGATTTTTATTTAAAAACCGTGGCAACAAGGCTACGCCTTGAGGAAACGCGGATAGGTCATAATAATACGCCAACAAAGCCTGCTTGCTTTTCGATTATAGGTCTGTTGGCCCCACGCCGAGTGGGGGAATAAAGCCCACTGGTGGGATTAAGGTGATTTTTTAGTGATGAAGCTTTATAACATAGATGGCTGTGGTTACTGCTCAATGGTCAGGGATGTTCTGACCCAAATGAGTCTGCAATATGAAAAAATTGATGTGCCCTGGTCCCATCAACAACGTAAAGAAGTTTATGATGTATCGGGGCAGACGACCGTCCCGGTTTTGGTGGATGGGGATGTCATCCTTGACGATGAATATGAGATCATCGACTATCTGAAAAAGACCTATACGGTCAATTCTTAATCTCCCCCCACTAGGCGTGGAGGCCGTGATATCCCCATCATTACCTTCATGCCCCGGAGGGGTAAACTGGCAAGGCTCGTTTGAGCCATCATGAACGATTACTAGCAAGCAAAAGTTATTGCAAATTGAGCCCAGCATCACGCTGGCCACAAAGTAAGGAAAAAACATGGAGCCTTGGCAAAAACAACTCAGCCAGAGCGCAGTAAAAATTGAAGACCTGCCGTTTATTCCCGAATCTCCTGCATATCGGGACCGGCTTAAGAAAGTGGGGGAGCTCTATCCCATACGAATCAATTCTTATTTCTTGAATCTCATTCAAGGCCCCAATGACCCGCTATGGAAACAGGTGGTTCCCACCATCGAAGAGTTGGACGACTTTATCGAAGGAGAAAATCTGCTCGCCGACCCGCTTAATGAGGAAGTCGACATGCCGGTGCCGGAACTGGTTCACCGCTATCCGGACCGGGTACTGCTGATGATCAACAATCAGTGCCCGATTGTCTGTCGGTTTTGTACAAGAAAACGTAAAATCGGTTTTGCCGGAATCGTCACACGCGAAACTCTGCGACAGGGCATTGAATACATCCGCAACAATCCTGAAGTCCGTGATGTGGTCATGTCTGGCGGAGACCCCCTTCTTATTCCGGATAAAGAACTGGACCGAATCCTCGGTGAACTGCGGTCCATCCCGCATCTGGAAATAATTCGCATAGGCACGCGGGTTCCCGGAGCTTTGCCAGCCAGAGTGACGGAAAACCTCTGCTCGATATTGAAAAAATATCATCCCCTGTATTTCAACATGCATTTTAACCACCCGGCGGAGATCACTCCCGAAGTGGAAAAAGCCTGTGCCATGCTTGCCGATGCGGGAATTCCGCTGGGCAGTCAGACCGTTCTTTTAAAAGGCGTCAATGACAACGCAGAGGTCATGAAAGAGTTGATGCTGAAATTGCTGAAGAACCGCATTAAGCCCTACTATATTTATCAGGCCGACATGACGGAGGGGACAGACCATTTCCGCACATCCGTACAAAAAGGACTCGACATACTGAAAGACCTCATGGGCCACACTTCAGGGATGGCAGTACCCTATTTCGTGATTGATGCTCCAGGCGGAGGCGGTAAAGTAAGACTGCTCCCCAACAGTGTTGTTGAACACAACAAACACGAAGTGGTGATCACAAATTACGAAGGCAAAGTGTTTCGCTATCAACAGTCCAACGGCAACAATGGCTCTTCCAGCGAAAACAGCAAATCAAACCTCCAAAAACAGGATATGTGCCAACTGCCTGCCTGAGCAAACCCAAACACTCCTTCCAGCATTTCTGACTTCCTGATAGAATCCACTAGGCGTCCGGCGAGCCGCCGGTGGCTGTGATCTCCTCTTCATCAGCTTTCATGCCCCGCAGGGGTAAAAGAGTTATCTCGGCTTAAAAAGTAATTTCCCTACTCCCTCCCACGGGAGTGGGCCAGGCTAAACCTATGAACCGTTACCACATCCTCAGAGAACCCATTCTCCTGTTTTTGGTAGGAACCTGCCTGAGTGTCTCGCAATTCGTGATGATCCGTGATTTTGTCACCATCTTGTACGGAGAGGAGGTGGTGATTATCCTGGTAACGGCAGCTTTTTTTCTCGGGCTCTCCATCGGTTATTTTCTGTCGCTGAAATTTTCAGAGAAATTTTTTAAAACCTCGTTTCTCGCCATCGCTTTTCTCCACCTGACATTTCCTTTCTCCTACAGGATGTTCGCGGTAGGGATCGCAAAACTCGACCTGAACGGAGCCTGGTATGTGGTTTTAATGTTTATCTACGCCTTGATATTCAGTTCCATCTTCGCGGTGTTTCTGCCACGACTGATAAATGAAAGAATCTCAAATCCGGATAACGCCACACAAAAAATGAAAATTCTTTATTCCATGGAACTGATCGGTTTTGCGGCAGGGTTTGCCATCGTCGGCCTGAGCTGGAATAAAGGTGTCGACTTTATCCTTCCCATCTATTGGGCTCTGCTCGCGATTGTCATTCAACTGGCATTGCAGAAAAAATCCTGGACGGTGGTGTTTGTACTAATGGCTATTGTCGCTGGCAGCTCCATCAAGCAAATAGACCGGCGCACCACCGCCCTGCTGTATGAGAATAAACATTCCCTGGATACCGCCACCACCCTGTTATCGATCAACTCCGCCTACCAAAAAGTGGAGGTGATGGAAGACGAGGATAAAGAACGCTACCTTTATCTGGACGGACTCCTCAATCTCAACGCCTCGGACCTGGAAGATTTGAATTACTATATCGCCGAAATTCCAGCCACACTCATCAAACCTGAAAAAACTCTGATTATCGGAAACGGCACCCTATCTTCCATCGCCAAAGTTTATCCCCATTCACGATTCGTACAATCGGTTGAACTCGATGCCGGGGTCCTGTTGGCAGGACAACGGTTTTTCACGCCTGTTGAAGAGCTGTCCGGATTCGAGAACTGGAACCTGACCGTTGATGATGGAAAACATTTCCTGAAAACCACCGACGAAAAATTTGACCTGATCATTATGGACATCCCCTCTCCTCTTACCATTCAGGAAGCCATCCTTCACACAAAGGAGTTCTACCAACTGGCAAAATCCCGGATGACAGTAAAAGGAACCATCGCCGTACAACTGAGTGGTCCATTGCAGAACAATAACCGCACACCTGCCCGGGTCGTTGCGGCTTTATCAAAAGCCTTTAAGCAAGTCATGGTGCTCGACAGCGAACAGGCCGATCGAAGTTTCGCCTACGCCTCAGACAACCTTCCCCTTAATGAGTCGAATGTGAAGCAAGCGACAAGGGACTATGAAGAAAATTTAACAATCTTGGCCTCCGCTGATGTTCCGTCTTACCTTACCGAAGCCGTGCCTCTGGCACTGGATAATCTGGATCTGGTGCTTAGAAGAGGATGGGAACGTTTTACAGGAAGGTACTTCGATGATGATTAAATTCCCTGCATACGCCTTCCTGACCGGGTTGTATTTCTCCATCTTGCAGTTTAGCTATTTGATCCTTTTGCAAATCAATATCTCTTCCGCTTATCTGACGTACATGGTCATCACAGCTTCCTGGCTCACCGGCTCCATCATCGGACTGTGGCTGGAAAATCTGGATAGAAACATCGGGGTAGGGCTCGGCCTGTTCTGTTACTACGGTGTTTACGCGCTGGTCTCGAATATGCCGTTCTCAAGCTTTACTCTCGCGCTCGCATCGGTGGGTTCGGGCATAACGGGTCTGTGGGCCGGACGCTTCTTCATCTTCGTCCTGCACCAGTACAAACAAGTAGACCGGATATTCTTTCACGAGAACAACGGTTTCTGGGTGGGAATCGTAACGTTTTTTCTGGGGTTCACTCTGCTGGGCAGGCCCTTCATTTTCTGGGCACCCATGACACTGGCGGGCCTGCTATTTTCAAAACATACCTGGATCAAGGGAGAGAATAAACAGCCGAGTCAGTAGAGACAGTTGTTCGCCTTGCTATCGTCTTCCAGGAGGACTTCGCTGATGAAGATATTACCGAGGACTTGTCCCCTCAGCTTGAAGCCGCAACTGTCGCAATCTCCCATCTTATTTTTCACGGTACCTGATGTGATGATGTCAAAATCGAATTGAGTTCCTTCGAAAAAACGGATATCCACATCGCCAGTTGAAAGGCTGGTGATTTTAAGTTCAGTGCCGCCCAAAGGCTCCCGACAGTAATAAACTTTGAGATTGCCTGTATCCGTTTCAAACTTCCCCTTCTTGGTTAATCCTTTGGTGAAGGAATCGCCACTACCTGTATCGACATTGACATCGGGGGAGGTCACCTCGGTCCAGATACTTCCCGTGGTGCTGTGCACCCAGACTTTGTTGGTCATGCCCTTGATGGTAACGAATCCATGGTTGGCGCAGAGTCCGTACTTGTCCACTTCGGGATTGCACTCATCTCCACTGCCACTGCCGCCACTACCACCACCGCCGCCCTTTTTTTTGCCGTCTTTATCTTTGTCTTTGTCGTCCTTTTTTGCCAGAGCCGTGGTGGTAAGTGAGATGTCAAAGAGCCCCAGGATTCCGACTCCATTGGACAGCAGGAAGGCTACAGCGAGAGCCATAATCCAGATCGGGCGCTGAAAAACCCGCCTCGTTGCGCGGCTTTCATTTTTGGTGTGGTGTCGTTCAATCATCTTCGCCGTCTCCCTGGATCGCTAAGTCTCTTGGCGCGCGGAGCTCTATGATCATTTCACAGGTTTCGGTTTTGCCTTTGGCGTCCGTCAGTATGTTGACCTTGCCTCCCGTGGTGCCGATCTTGTATCCACATTTCTTCCCCCCACTGACGATGGCCAGATCGACCCGGCAGAAACTCGCATCGTCCCATCCCTGGATGGTTATGTTTGGAGCTCCAGCATTCGGGGTGGAAAGGAAGTTCGGATCATATAAAATCTGCAATTTATTTATACCGGAACATTCGATAACGGAACTGCAAGCGGAAACGCCGTAGACGAAATCATCATCGTTCAACACGCAGGGAACCTCGGTGGTGTCGCATTTCCCCACAGTATCGGCGTGGTTATTAACATGAGCGGCAACCGCATCCGATCCGACACACAAGTTCTGCGGATTGGCCGGGTTCCCAGGTGGATAATGGCAGATCGCAACTTGCTCATCATCCTCGCAACCATTGTCTTTGTCTTTATCTTTGTCTTTATCTTTGTCTTTTTTGTCTTTGTCTTTGTCTTTGTCGGATTTTTTTGCCCAGGCCGTTGAGGTAAGCGAGAGGTCGAGCAAGCTCAGGACGCCAACTCCGTTGGACAGGAAGAAAGCTAAAGCGAGGACCACGATCCAGATCGGGCGATGGGAAACCTGCCTTTCCCCGCGCCTTTCTTTCGCCTCTAAGGCTGTAGACCTGAAATGCCTGCCGATTCGCATCTTCCAAACACCTGTCAAAAAAGTTAATGATCTAAACTAATTATAAATCTTGTTGGACCAGAGACAAGGATAAAAGAACTGTTGACGACCGATTTTTCATAACATGCGGGTTTACAAGCCTTTTGAAAACAGAGATTTCGCGCTTTGACATCCTGTAAATACGGAACTATAATTCTAATGGGACCCCTGTTTAAATAAACGTAAGATATTCAATCGTTGTCCCTCTTGAGCAGAACTTTTATTTCAGCATGTCGATGGTGATAATAATGCGCCGACATATCAAAAATTCCAGAGGATTCACTTTAATAGAAATCATCAGCGTGATTCTTGTCCTGGGAATCATCGCGGCGGTTGCCCTTCCTAGTTTTGACAGATCCGGCATTGATGCGGCAACCTGGGCGGCAACTATAGAGACAGATATACGTTACGCGCAGGAACTAGCTATGTCACGGAACCCTGCCTCGGGAAGTCCGATAACAATTGCTTTCAGTCCCGCCGGCACCGGCACCAATTCATACTCAATCGTTGACCCGTCCGGGGTTTTTAGTGATGTGTCGCGAAAATTGGAAGGGGCCAATATTGTTAATGCCATATCCATTTCATTCAACCGTTTTGGCGAAGCTGTTCAGTTCGGCACTGTTCAGATTACAGTTGGCGGAAACACTCAAAATATTGCCGTGGAACAATATACCGGAAGGGTAACGGTGTCATGATCCAGATAAAAAAACCTTGTTTGCGGCGTTGCCTCCTGGCTAGGGAGAGTGGTTTCACTCTGGTGGAAATTATCCTCGCCATTGTGGTCATCGGGATTGCCATTCCATCGATCATGATTCCTTTTTCCCAACTCGAAGACACCAAGCGGCCCGAGTTAACGGTTCAAGCTTCTTTCCTTGCACTAAAACATATAGAGAGTATAGCCAGTAAAACGCGCAACGTTTCTCCCTGCGCCGGTATTACTGTAACGTCTGAGGAAGGTTACACCATAACTTGTGCCGAAATAAATGTCGCTTCCACAGATCTGGACACCGACACGGGTGCTACCAGTTTTGCCAAAAAAGTAACTCTCACAATCACTCACCCTGAGATAGTGGGCGACCTGAAATTTTTTACTTTATTTGCTTTGGACGCATGATGATTATCCATCGGTTCACAACAGAGCCTGACTCAAAGAGGCGTAAAGCAGGCGCGGAAAGTGGTTTCACGCTGGTTGAAATCGTTATGGCCATGGTTGTCATGGGCATCCTGGGAGTGTTCAGCGTACAGCTTATTTCGAATGCTGCCCGCACCAGTCAACTCTCTGCCGGACAGAAAGACCTTGTAGACGAAGCCAAGCTGGCCATGGAGTTTATGATCCGTGAATTGCGCATGGCCGATAACAGGGTAGATGCTATTACCCTAACCGCCACGTCAATCCAGTTTACCAAGCTGAGTGCCTACGAACAGGACACGAACCTCTCACAAATTTTATACAGCTACAACAGCGGGACTGGAAAGATAACGCGCACTAGTAATGCGGTAACAACCACCGTGGCTACACAGGTCACCGCTTTTGTCATCACTGAAACCACAAACAACGATAGCAAGGCTTATTACACAATTAGAATGGAATTAACAGGAGCCAACGGCGAAAACTTTACGCTGGCATCAGGAGTGGTTCCGCGAATCGGGATATGATGAACAAGAAAAAATCATTTAGCTGTTGGTCTCGTTCCTTTATAAAAAATGAGGACGGTGTGGCGGCGTTGATGGCAGTCATCTTTGCGGTGATCATCATCGGTAGCATAGCCACCAATTTTCTGGCCGAGAGCCGACAGAAACAAGCAGGTGGCGCGCTCACCTACACTTCGACCAACGCCTTTCTGGCCGCAGAGGCGGGGCTTCGTTTTGCCGAGAAATGTCTGCTGGAAGGAGGAACCACCGAAACAGGCTGTCCCTGCACCAGTTGGACAGGGGGGTGTGACGATTGGGTCACGGCACCTGCAAACTTCCCTTCTGATATTCCTTTTGGCAACTCAAGAGGTTCGTTCGAAATTCAGGTGACGGCTGTCGACTCAACAGAAATCAAAGTCACGTCCATTGGAAAGTTTGGCGGTGCTCTGCGATCCTTTTCAAAAACCGTTGCCATTACCTGTGCCCTGAGCACCAACGCGATCACCAGTTGTCAGCCGATCACCAACGTCAACAACTCCAGTGTAGAACCCGCTACTGCGACCACTGAGGGGGGTGCTTGCGATGTTCCGGCCCTGCCGGCCCTGCCGACCTTTCCAGACGACCCGGCGACTGATTGCCCGGGGGGTACAGGTAATTACTTCAACCTGACCGCCGGTGGCAACACATACACAAGTACTAATGTGCAGATATGTAACTGGACTCAATCTTCCGGAATCACGACCTTTGGCTCTGATGGAGGCACCACCACCGTGTGGGTAAATGGGGACATCACCTTGTCCAGCACCGCCGATGTGCAGATACTGGGAACCGTGAAGTTCTATGTCACAGGCAATGTATCGATAACCGGCCAGGCCGAATTTCTCATTGGTAACACGACCCCGGTCGATGGGACCATGACAATGCAAAATAACGGTAGCTTCAACATGGCAAATAATTCAAAGGTCAACCGTGTCAGAGACGATGCCGCAGATGTGCTAGTGCTGATCGGCGGACAGGGAACATTCGAAAACAATATCCTGTTCACTGGCGGCATCTACGGAGACCAGTTGGATTTCAACCTGCAGAACAACGCCGAGTTCAAAGGTTCCATCGTTGCCAACTCGGTCGATCTTTCCAACAACGCCACACTCACCTTCGACGAAACCGCAGGACTGGACTCCGATGCTTATGACTTCTGCGGGGGCGGGGGAAATGCCTCAGTTCCGCAGGAATCTTGATCTGGCAACTCTCTCTACCGAATCGCACCCTGAAACCCCACGCTCTTTCTAAAAATAACTCCCATAAAATCAAAAAGTTGTGCGATAATCGGCATGATGGCCTTTGTTGATTTTTATCTGAACATGATGAGCATTTTATCTTTTCCAGGAATAGGTAATGGGTAAAGAGCAAACAAGTATTGGGCTGGATATCGGGTTCCACGACATCAAGATCGTGGAACTGGTGAGAAACGAAGAGGGATTCCAGATCACCAAATTTGCCATCCGGGAAATTCCCGCCGCCATCCTTCAGCAGAAAGACCGGGCCGGTTTATTGGGGGGCATGATTAAAAAAATGTTCTCCGAAGCCAAGATCAAAAGCTCAACGGTTTACCTTTCTATCACCGGCCATAATGTCATCATCCGTAACGCCTCACTTCCTAAGATGCCTCCTGAAGAACTGATCGATGCCGCAAAATGGAACGCCAAGGAAGAAGTACTGTTCGATCTGGATAAGGCGGTGGTTGATAATTATGTCATGGCCGAAACCGACCAGGACGGCGCAACATTTCTCGATATTTTGAGCGTCATTGTACGCGAAGATGTGGTGGACTTTATAGTTTCCATCGCCAAAGGTGCAGGTCTGCGCCCTGCCGGGGTCACCGTTGTTCCTGTCGCATTGTGGGATTATGATACAGCTGTCGCAAAACTGGAACCTGGAACTGTAACCAGTTATGTCGACATGGGGGCAGAGCGTACGCGTATTTATTTTGTCTGCGATGGGCATATCCTGTTTTCCCGGGAAATTCCTAACGGCGGTAAAAACCTGACAGAATGCCTGGTAGGCGAATATGAGCTGGAAGCTGGGAAAACCGCAGTCATTGATGCGGTACGCGCCGAACAACTTAAAAAAACATTCGGCTACCCTGCCGAAGACGCGGAGGGAAAGACAGAGGAGGGAATTCCTTTACCACTGATCCGTGAACGGTTTGAACCGATCCTCGTCAAACAGGTGACGGAAATCGACCGTTCTATCGAATATTTCAAAAACCAATATCGCAAAGGTGCGGTGGACCGCCTGATTCTTTCCGGCGGAGGGGTCGGGCTGAGTGGCATGTACCGGTTTTTAAAAGAAAACCTGCAACTGGAAATTGATCGTTGTAATGTTTTCATGCAGGCAGGTGTTCAGGATGACTCCCTCTCCAAGGAAGAAATGAAACTCTACGGTCCCAGCTTAACCGTTGCCGCCGGGCTGGCTCTGGGAAAATGTGACAAGATCAATATCTTGCCGGAAAAATACCGGCCCTCCATCAAAAAAACGCTGGTCAAGCTGGTACCTTTGGCGGCTGTGCTCGTCTTGTTTGCCGCTTTATATGGCTACAGCTCTCACCTGAGGGGTGAAGTTGTAAAAAAGAAACAATTGCTCACTGATCAGAAAGTCGCGTTGGCGAAATTGCAGATTCAGGCTCCAGAGCTGGAAAAACCCATTCAACAGTTAAAAGGTTTTAAAGAAACTAAAAAAGCATTGAGGAAGGAGAAAAACCAACTCCCGGGAAGCACTCCTTTTCCATTCGACTTCGATCGGGTTTTTTCTGAGCTCTCTCTCCTGATTTCGAATAATACCGCGATTTCCCAAATCACCTATGCCGCAAAAGGGAGCGTGGAAAAGGAAGGCGCAGAAGCGAGCCTGGCCCGTAGTGGAAGTAAGGCGGATATCTCTAACAAGGAGCGGGTAAGGATAGAGGGACAAATTTTTGGTTCAGGACTGAAAGTTCAAAGTTCTCTGAGAGTTCTGCTTCAGGATTTAAAACACTCTCCGGTTTTCACCAACGTCAAACTTATTAAATCAAGCCCTTTGAAAGAGGAAGCATATAATAGTCCCGGAATAAAGTTTGAAATATACGTTTTTCCAGCTCCTGCCCATTCTGCTTGAATAAAAAATGAGACCCTGACCATGGCCGAAACCCCAAAATTTGATTTAAGCAAGATGAGCGTCCGGGAAATCGTGATCGTTGTCGGCACCCTGCTCTCTGCCGTTGGTTACGGGTTTTACCAGTTTGAGTATCAGGTACAAACAAAAAAAGTCGCACTACTGGAACAACAATCAAGAGAGACTCAAGCCTCGATAGGAGCCTTCCAGAAAATCCTGATCAACCCGTCTCGCGTCAAAAAAACCAAAGCCCAGATAACAAAAATAAAAAATGAAATCGTTGAATTACAAACCACCATCAAGAAAACCAAAAACCGTCTGGAAGGACAGGGCACGGAAATTCTCGGCGAGCTTCAGAACGAAGCCGACTTTTATGGGGTGTTTTTAAAGTCCTTGAAAACCAATGAAAGGCGTCTTTCCCGAGCCGGTCTCCGCTTGAAGGAAGTTTCTCTGGTCATGGAAATTGAAAGTGATTACGACTCACTGAAAAATTTTATAGCTTCACTAAAAAACTTTCCCGCTGTCATTACCATTCAAAGCCTTGAAACCACCCGAGATGAGAAAATCCTTCCCAAACTGGAATCTCGCCTGCATATCAAAGTTATAGTATTATAATTGGACTTCCCGGACTGCCCTGGGGAGGGAGATGAAACCGTTTTTGGAGAGCCATGACTTTGAATCTCCCAGGCCCATATAATTTTCTGCTTACTATTCTGCTTACTTTCATTGCACCGGGAACCGCTTCTGCGGCAAATGATATGGAGCCGCGCGCGAACCCTTTCGAACTCCCACCGGGCATTTATTCCAAAGACAATATTCCCGCAGCACTGCCACAAAGGCTGATATTGCAGGCGATCTTCGATGTTAACGGTAAACGCATCGCCACGATCAGCGGGGAAAATTTCATGAAAGGTGACTTCGCATTTGGAAAACGGGTACTCAGCATTCTTGACAACCGGGTCATTCTGGATGCAGGCGGAAAGGAAGAAATCCTGGTCCTCGAAAAAACCAGATTCAAGTTGCGAAAGCACAACCGAAAATAATGCCTCGAATTAGAATATAGCGATTCAAAATTTCCCCACCCAAACACCCATAAACACACAGATTTCATTAGACTTATGGCGTTTTTCGTTGTACATTAACTTAGTATAAATTTGTTTAAATTCATAGAAACTATCATGCCCCTTAAAAATACATTCACACCGGCATTTCGGCGTGTAGGAATTCTGGCTTTGAGCTTGGCCCTCGTATCGTGTTCTGCGTTGGGTTTATCCAAAAAAGGGGACATTATACCCAGCCAAGCTCAAAAGGACCGTGCGGAAAAACCTAAAACCCGCGAGGTCACAATTCCTCTTGAAAAAGCAAAACCCGCCAAAAACGAATTGCCAGAGGAGTTGACAGAAATCCAACCCTCCCTGGAACCTAGAGAACAGGAAGAAAAAGGACTTCGTTTCACCATGTCGGCCCGGGGAGTAGATATCAAAAATGTACTGTTCGCCCTGTCTCAGGAAATCGAGCAGAACATTATCATTGCTCCGGGTGTGAACAAACTGGCGTCTGTAGATCTTAAAAACGTAACACTGGAAGAAGCCCTGAAAAGTTTACTGCCTCCTTTGCATCTGGAATATGAAATCGATGGGAATTTCATCCGTGTTCGGCGTGAAGAAATGCAAACTCGCACCTTTTTTCTGAATTACGTAATTTCCAAAAGGGCGGGAAGTAGCGTATTAAAATCCAGTTCCGGAACTTCTGGCACGACCTCGAGCTCCGGTGGGTCCTCTTCCGGGGAAAGCGATGCGAATACCCGATCAACGAGTTCAGTAGAAGCATCTGAGGAAACCGATCTCTGGACCGAAATATTAAACGGACTAAAAAACCTGGTAACACCTTCTGCCTCAACAGCGGCAGATGGTGAAAGTTCAAGTGAAGATTCCGCAAGCGCCGATTCATCGGATTCTGGAGGGAGCGATTCATCAGACCTGGTTGCAAGCTTATTGGGAGGAGGCGGAGACTCCTCTTCTACAGTGGAAGAATCTTCCGGGTCTGCTGATGAGAGCTCGACTTCTCCCGTTGCCCAGCAAGAGGACAAAGAAAGAGCTTTCCTGATTGTCAACCGGCAAGCCGGAATGGTCGTGGTAAAAGATTATCCAGAGGTTTTGCTTCAGGTAGCGGCGTTTCTGGAAGCGATAGAAGGTTCCGTTCAACGGCAGGTTTTTATCCAGGCGAGAATCATCGAAGTAACTTTAAACGATGATTACCAACTGGGAATCAATTGGGGAAATGTGAGCCCGTTCACTATTTCGCACCCAGGGGGAACAAGCCCAGGGCAGATAAGCCTGGCCGGTGCCGCCGACTTCGCCTATACCCTTGCTTCCGGCGATTTCAGCCTTGTTGTCGATGCTTTATCCAAACAGGGGCAGGTGAGTGTACTTTCAAGTCCAAAAATAGCAACCCTGAACAACCAGCGTGCCGTGATCAAGGTGGGAACCGAAGATATTTTCTTTAGGCCGGAAGTCACTGCGGCGACAACAACATCCGCCGCCACAACCGAATACATCCCCGAAGCAATCACCATCGGGATCGTGCTCGATGTTGTTCCCCAGATCAACCCGAACGGGCAGATCATGATGAGCATCAACACCAGCATCACGGAACAATCCGGCGAAAGAACCTCTCCTGACGCAATAAACGTAGTGCCTATTCTTGATGTGCGCGAATCCAACAATATCGTTCTGGCGCAGAGCGGACAGACCATTGTTATCGGTGGCCTGATGAAAACCAAAAAAGAAGTCGATGACAATTCCGTTCCCCTTTTAGGTGCCCTTCCTTATGTGGGGCGACTGTTCCACTGGAACCAGGAAACGGTGGCCAAGACAGAGCTGGCGATTCTGCTGACCCCGGAAATCATGGTAGGCAAAGCCATTGACGATAAATTTTTAAGTACGAAGAGCCAGCTAAGAAACTCAGGATACGATGTTGTCACGGACCGCGTAGTGACTCCCTCATTCAAAAGGTAAGTTTTAATGTACGAAAATTTTTACCGGTTCAAGGAAAAGCCGTTCAGCCTGACCCCGGACCCGAAATTCCTTTACATGAGCAAGCAATACCAGGGGGCGCTGGATCATATGCTCTATGGCATCAAACAGCGGGAAGGGTTTATGGTCATCGCTGGTGATGTCGGAACCGGGAAGACAACACTATGCCGGTGCCTGTTGGACAGGCTTGATGAGAAAGTCGAAGTCGCCCTCATCCTGAATCCCATGCTTTCTGACATGGACCTTTTGCGAAACATTATTCAAGACCTTCGCATTAAATCACTCCATGCAAGACAGCCTGTGGGTGTGGTCGAAGATGGTTACACCGGCGAGGAAATTTCTATCGAACTGGACCCTGCCCCCTCTGAAGATTCAGTGAAAGCAGATCCTACCTGGATAAACAGTGCCTCAAAAAAAGAACTGATCGATGCTTTGAACGTATTCCTCCTGAATCAGCATGAACAAGGAAAATCTACGGTGCTGATTATCGATGAAGCGCAAAACCTGTCTCTTGATGTCATGGAACAGCTTCGGATTCTATCCAATCTCGAGACCGAAAAAGACAAGCTTCTGCAAATCATTTTCGTAGGGCAATTGGAACTGAACGCAAAACTGAAGCTCCCCACTTTGAAACAGTTGAACCAGAGAATTTCAATCCGCTATGAAATTGCACCTTTGACCCCGGAAGAAGCAGGGAATTATATTTCCCATCGAATTCTCGTAGCTGGCGCGGCTTCCCAGGTTAGCTTTGCCAAATCAGCTCAGAAAGAAATTTACAAATATTCAATGGGCTACCCCCGTTTGATAAACCTCGTTTGCGATCGCGCCCTGCTTGCAGGATACAATACACAGGTCGATATAATTGACCGGCAACACGTGCGGGAAGCCATTCGAAGTCTCCTGGGCCAGGAAAATAAAAATTACTTTTTAAAACGCTTCCTGCAAACACAACTGCCCTTGTTCGCTTCCCTGCTATTTTTTATTGCCGGACTGACATTCTTCATCTTCGCTAAAATGGAACCGGGGAAAATAAGTTTTGCCCTTTTACCAATGTTTCAAAAGGAAAGCCCTGCCCCTCTCGCTAAAGCATCCACCGGGGACAGAAAGAGGTCTGTGACTCCAGAGCCTTCGACACCCAGGCCTGAGCAAAGCAAACCGAAAGTTTTACCTGTCCCTTCCCAGGCTCCAACCGTAGCGGAACCTGTGGAACCCACGTTGGCGCAGTCCGAGGAAGAAACCGTTCAACCGGCTTCCACTCCAACAGCGACTACGCCCCGGGAACCGTCCAGCACCGGGAATCCTGGTGCGGCGAGCAAGCGTGGAGGGAACTACCGCATTCAGGTCTACTCACTTAAAACGCAAGCGGAAGCGGATGAATATGTAACAGAGTTGATAGCCGGCGGCTTTGACACGTTCTGGAAAAAAGCAGTCTCAGCCGGGCAAGATTGGTATATTGTTTATGTGGGTCCGTTCAAAGATCTTAATTCCGCAAAAGTTAACTTGAAAGCCTTAAAATTTTCAGGCCGGAAGCCCATACTGTTATCCGTATCCACCGCCGGTTGAGAGGGGCACCCCTTGAGCCTGATCGCAGACAGCCTTAAGAAGGCCGTAAAAGAAAAATCATTCAACCTCAGTCCGGGAATCAACCTTCTCAAGAACCTGGGCTCCAAAACCAGGTCTTCTGCCAGGTTTGACTCCAAAGAAGTAAGACGGTTTGTAATTCTTATCGTTATACCAGCCTCGATCCTGGCATATCTACTGCTGGCGAATCCTTTAGGTCACAATAAAAGGCAGAGCTCGTCACCTGTGGTGGCAAAGGCCCCTGCCCCTCCTGTTAAACCAGTTCCTCCGCCAGTTCTCCAGAACACGGTTCCTGCAAAAAAACCCGGCAATGTCCCGATACTCTAACCGGGAATGAAAGAAGTTCCTGTTCTGGAAAATGAGGAAAAGGTAGTCAAACCCAAGCTGGTACCTGGGCCTAAAAAGAAGTCTTCTACGGAAAAAGCCAAAGCACAGGAACCAGCGCGTGTTGCCGAAGAGAAGCCTTCAACTCCACAAAAAGCCCCGGTAGAGATAAGCCCGCCCGCAGAAGAAAAACCTGCTGTAAAGGTCCCTGAAAAAATGAAAACAGCAGAACCATCAAAAAAAATCAAGCCATCAACTTTTGTCAGGATTCCCACCACACCCAAAACCAACGAACCGTCATTTCCGACTACACCGGAACCGGATATTTTTAAAAATAGTGATTATTACTTCAATCGGGCAATTTTTTATCAGCAGTCTCGAAGCTGGGAAAAGGCTTTGACAAATTATTCCAAAGCCGTGGAACTTGATACCAAAAACCCCGATATTTACAATAATATAGGGGTGATCTACAAAGAATTGCGCCAATACGACCGTGCTATTGAAGAGTTCCTGAGGGCTATTTATTTAAACCCTAATTATGCCAAGCCTTATAACAATATTGGCGTGGTATACTATGCGAAAAAAGATTTCCACGGGGCGATTCGCAATTACCAGAAAGCGATCTCAATTGATCCTAAGAATCTGGAAGCATTGAACAATCTGGCGGTAGCCTATAAACGCATAGCCCAGTTGGAAAAGTCCAAATCCATTCTGAATCAGGCTCTTAAAATTAACCTGGCTCATGCGGGCACCCATTATAATCTGGCCGTTTTATATGAAGAGGAAGGGAACTTAAAGTCCGCGATTCATTTTTACCAGCGCTTTATTGATCTGGGCTCAACCAGTCATCCGGCATTGTCCGGTAAAGTCAAAAGACATATTGAGACCCTGAAATAGATGAAAAGCAGACCACGGGAATTCAGTCATGTTCAAAAAAGCATTCAAAAAAAATCTGATCGCTGGTTTGTTGGTAACCATTCCAGCAGGCCTGACCTACATGATTCTGTCTTTCGTCATCACCCGCGTGGACAAAGCCATGACGCCTGCGATCAAAGGAATCTTTGGATCTCGGGGCCTGAATTTAATGCAAGAGTGGCATATCCCGGGCATGGGATTTCTCCTGCTTGGCCTGTTTATTATTGGGGTAGGACTGTTTGGAACAAACTTTATCGGGAAAAAAGTTGTGGCTTTGGGAGAAAAAATTCTCCACAAAATCCCGGTGGTCCGGGTTATTTATACAAGCATCAAAAAGGTCGTGGACACCATCTCCCTGACCGAAACTGCCAATTTCCAAAAAATGGTGCTTATCACCTACCCCCGCGAGCCATTAAAAACACTCGGGATTGTATGCTGTAACACTCCAGAAAACATCAAAGATGCGTCAGGCGAAAAAATGCTGAATGTATTTGTTCCCACATCACCCAACCCAACGACAGGGTTTCTTTTCATGGTCCCGGAGAAGGATGCCGTTGCCCTGAAAATGTCCGTGGAAGAAGGATTGAAGATGATCATATCTTTTGGCATGACCAATCCGGAACCTCAGGATACCGCCAAAAGCTTGAAGAGCTAAATGGCCCACTCCCGTGGGAGGGTGTGATCCTCTTCCCTGATCTTCATGCCCCGGAGGGGTAAACTGGGCAAGAGCTCTTTCAGCCGAGACAACTCTTTGCTAGCAATAAAACGCTATTGCAAGCTGAGTCCAGCGTCACGCTGGTGGCTAGTTGTCAGGGGAACCAGACATCGGTTTATCTCTCTTACCTGCCATATTTTCACTGATTCGTTTCGCGACTTTAACATCCAGATTACTTAAAACCTGCCCTGCGATTTTACTTTTCATTCCCGAAATAATTTGTAACGCGAGGCCTTCATCGATGGCCTCAACCAGGTTAGCCGCTTCTTCCGGTTTCATGCTGGAATAAACTTTGATCAAAGCCTCGACATTTTCCTTGGTCTTTTCGTCTTGAATTCCCATCTGCGCTTTCGATTCGGAAATATTTTTCTCAATTTTATCCAGGTCTTTTCGGACTTTGGCCTCCAACGCCTCAACCCGGGTTTCCCTGACGCGTAATGCCTCTTCCCGTTCTTTCAGTTCCCGGCTCTTATTTTCTATGGTTTCTATCATTCTAAACGTCTCGGGGCTGACCGCAGGCATCTGGCCCGGCAATTTTAGTTTTTCTTTTTCCTTCATCTCCTCTTTCTGCGCTTCCATCGGGAACAACTTTTTCTTCTCCCGGGTCTTTTCAGTCTCTTCATTGAGCTGTTTCACCTGGGCATAAGCCACGCCGGGCTCCAGGTTTCCGGCAAAGTATTTGTCGGAGCTTCCAGCCAGAAGGAAAACTACAGCAAGCATAAAAACAAAAATTATTTTAAATTTCATGATGCGCCCCTTATAAATTTCTTCCCCAGAGATTGGAAGCCACCTCATCCAGAATTGCCGTTTCTTTCTTTTCTCTGATTTTTCGCTCTTTCAAGGCATCTCGGTCTTTCAAAATTTCCAAGGTTCTGCGTTTGCGCATGGCCTCAACCACTTCTTCTCGCTTAGCCTCAAGCCTGGTGGTAATTTCTGAGATTATTTTACCCTGTCTCTCTTCTTGAGCCTGGGTTCCCTGAAAAAAATTATCATACAGAATCATTGTTCCAAGACCGACATTCAATCTTTTCTTCTGATTCAATTCATTCCTGCTTTTCTCGGTAGCGTCCTGCACAAACTGCCTTTGATCCTGTTGCTGTTGGTAGAGAGTGTTGATCAGCCCCATATCCTTCTTCAGAAGGTCTTCTTTATTCTTTCTCAAACGAAGTATGATGTCGAATCGAAAGCTCAAGTTTAATCCTCCAGAATCTTTTTCAATTCATTCATACTGGTTCGCCAGTCAATTCCATCAAAAATTCCCTGCTTGAGGTAGGGCATCATGAGGTCATGTTTTTGAATAGCCTGATCAATTTTGGGATTACTGCCACGTGTGTAAGCCCCGATATTGATCAGGTCTTCAGCCGACTTATAAGTCGCCATAATATCCTTGAACTTCATGGACAAATCATAGTGTTCCTTGGAGACAACATCAATCATCAAACGGCTGACACTATTCAGAACATCAATGGCAGGATAATGGTTATGCATAGCCAGTTCGCGGCTTAGCACAATATGTCCATCGAGAATGGCTCGCACGGCATCTGATATGGGCTCGTTCAAATCATCCCCTTCCACCAGTACCGTATAAAGGCCGGTTATCGAGCCTTCGCTTGATGAAGTTCCGGCACGCTCCAGTAATTTAGGCAGCAAGGAAAATACCGAAGGCGTAAATCCTCGTGTGGCGGGAGGCTCTCCAACAGAAAGGCCAATCTCCCTTTGCGCCAGGGCAAAACGGGTGACCGAATCCATCATCAGCATAACATCGTTTCCCTGGTCACGAAAATATTCAGCAATGGTCGTTGCAATATAAGCCCCGCGAAGCCGGACCAGCGGAGGCTCATCGGAAGCCGCGGCAATCACCACGGACCGCTTCAAACCTTCCTCGCCCAGGTTTTCATCAATAAATTCCTTGACCTCCCTGCCCCTTTCACCAATGAACGCAATCACATTCACATCGGCATTGGTGTTTCGGGCAATCATTCCCATCAGAACCGATTTACCCACTCCGGTTCCAGCAAGGATTCCCAATCTCTGACCTTTGGCAAAAGAAAGCAGTCCATTGAGAGCCCGCACCCCTACGTCCAACGGCTCCCTCAAGCGTCTTCGATCCAGTGGATTCACCGGACTGCCCATCAGTGGATATTCACTCCCAAAAGGAATCGGTCCTTTGCCATCAATAGGCTGACCGTTACCATCGAGGATTCTCCCAATCAATCCATCACTGGGTTTATAGGTAGGGGATTCTTCTGTGGCTTCAATAAGGCTTCCTGGCTCAATTCCAAGCATATCTCCAAGAGGCATCAACAAAGTACTTTGATCTCGAAAACCTACCACCTGTGCTTGAATAGGCGGCCGGTTACTCGGGTAGATAGTGCAAAGGCTTCCCACTGATACCGCCGGGCCATCACCTTCAAGGACCAGGCCAATAACCCGATTCACTTTTCCCGTTTTCTTTACGAAATCGGTTTTCTTGATAAATGAACTGTATTTTTTAAAATCAATAACGGTATCCATAATTACTCAATTCGTTTCTTCAGGGGATTCGGTTTCTGGATCGTTTTCCTGCGCCGGGGTTTCGCCCTGCTCTTCCTCGGCGACTTCTTCAGTACTCGTTGCGGAATCCTGCGCCGGGGTTTCGCCTGGCTCCTCCTCGGCAATTTCTTCTTCAGTACCCGTTGCGGAATCCTCTTGAAGGGTTGACGCAGAAATCAACTCGTCAGGAGGTGGTGGAGCGAGGTTCAGGATGCGGTCCATCTGTTCTCCCAGCTTGTCCATTCTGGCATCAACCACGCCAAAGTTAGTTTCCACAACACAGCCACCCCGCTCTACTCCGGAATGCGCCTCAAAGGTAATATTTTTAATTTCACTGAACAGGTGGTGCAACTCAGGGCGAAAGCTTTCCGCATAACCTTTATCCGCAGGGTTAATCTTGATGACCATCGACTCACGGTCCAGCACCGATTGAACAGCCAGTCGGATCATCTCCTGTACCGCATCATCCCGTGTGGAAAACTCGAAATGGATGACCTTTTTCGCGAGGTCAACCACCATTTCGATCATCTCTCTCTCCCCCTTGTCATACATATTTTTGCGAAAAACGGTCAAATCCGCAATCAGACCCTGTATCGTTTCCAGAAAAGGACTGAATTCTTTTTTGGCGGCTTCTTCTCCCTTTTTAAATCCTTCATTGTAACCCTCATCGTGACCTTCTTTTTGGGCATGGGTCCTGATTTCCGCAGATTGCCTTTTTGCCTTGTCCAGGGCATCCTTGAGAAGTTCTTTTACCCCCTCCTTGGCTGTCTTGACATTGCCCTGATCAAAGTTTCGGGCATTTTCCGAATCATAGGTAAAACCACGCCTCATGGAAGAATCCTGGATATTCAGTTCATCCAGCTCAAAAGAACGTACCTCCTGTGAAGAGGCGCTTTCTTTTTCCTGTTCCGGTTCAAGATTACTTTTGGTAAATGTACTGCTTGGGTCAGACAATGGCTTCTCCTTGGCCTATAATGATTTTTCCATCTTCTTCCAATTTCTTGCACACGGCAATGGTTTTTTACCGAGTTTTTCCTGCTCGCTGATTCTCATAGCCAACTTGCTTTAACTTTTAGCTGGTTTAGGTTCTTTTTCCCGCATCCATTTTCGGATCACGCTGGCAGTGTATTTGGGATCATTAGAAACAAACTCTGCCACTGAATCACGAATATGAGCCGACTCGGAAGCCATTTCACTAAGGCGTTGTTTCTCTTCATCCACTGCGTCAAATTCCGTTGCGCCCAGTTGATCTGCTTCCGGCATCACTTCCACCGTCATCGTCATCCAATTGATGATAGGCCGGATGACCCGGGTGAAAAACAGAATAAGGAATATCAGACCCACCACCAGTTTTCCGATTTCCATGCCCAGGTCAATCTGTTCGGACCGGGCGATATCTTCCTTCTGCATTTCCAACTCGGACCGATCAAATTGAATGTTCTCAACCTGAATGATATCTCCCCGGTCCTGATCAAACCCCACAGCAGACTGAATGATTTGCAGGTACTTGTCCATGTCCTCCTGAGATCGCGGCTGATATTCCGGCGGGTCTCCCGCCATGGAGCCATCGACCATCACTGCGACACTGAGTTTTGAAATCTCGCCGACCGGTTTCGAAACCCTCCGGACAACCTTGTTTATTTCATAATTTGTAATAGCATTCGATTTATTCCGCTTGGCCGCTTGGCCAACGGTTCCACCTGGAGATGCACCCGATGGGACCAAAGCCTGAACACCCGGAATCCCTCCTGGAGGCGTAGCACCTGTAGAGGACTCAGTAACCTGGTTTTCACTTCTCACAACCTGAGAGTCTGGATCATAAATTTCCTCGGTTCTTTCCACTTTTTCAAAATCCAACTCTGCCGAGACTTTGGCGATCACTTTTCCCATCCCCAATGCATCTTCCAGCATTTTAATAATACTTTGTTGAAGTTTTCTTTCCACCCGCGTTTTATGTTTGAAATTGGATGACGACATCATCGCTTCAACAGAGGATTCCATACCACCGGAAAGCAGATTACCCTTCACATCGACCACCACCACATCCTTCGCAGAAATACCCCCGACACTCGCTGAAACTAGGTGGACGATTCCCTGCACCTGGGTTTCCGTCAGGGTTTTACCGGATTTAATTTTCAACGTCACAGAAGCCTTGCCCTTGGGCTTACCCTTGCGAAACAGATTGTCCTTGGGGATAACCAGATGAATCCGGACTTGGGCCACCGCGTCCAGGGTTTTGATAGTACGAGTCAGCTCACCCTGCAAGGCTCTTTGGAAATTTAATTTTTGTACAAATTCCGTCATTCCTAATGGGGTATCATCAAAAATTTCCAAGCCAACATCGGAACCCTCCGGCAACCCTTCGCTGGCTAATTGCAGGCGGACTTCATGCAACTGGTCCGAAGCAACGCGAATCGTCCGGCCCTGGTTTGAAAGCTCAAAAGGAATTTTCTGGGATTTCAGTTTATCCACAATCGCTCCCGCGTCCTCAGTAGAGAGGTTGGCATAAAGAAGCTGGTAGTCTGGAGTCTTCAACCACAAGGACATCACCAACAGAGATGCCAGGGCCAAAGCGACAAGAGACAGGGCCGCTATCTTCTTACCTTGTGAAAGTTCGCCAAACCGTTCGCCAAACTGTCTTAAAAAATCCAGAAAATTTTCCATGAGAATTATTGTTTAAAGGTTTTTTATTTAACGACCCAGATCGATCGCTCGAATGGCCATGGCCTTGGAAGCATTGAGAGCTGTGATATTCGCCTCAAACGACCTTTGCGTGGTGACCATATTCACTATTTCCGTCATTTGATCAATATTAGGCATCGCAACATAACCCAGATCATTGGCATCGGGGTGGCTCGGGTTATAAACCAAACGCGGTTCCGACTGATCCTCGACCACATCCGCGACCTGCACCTTGGTCAACTTATCACCCAACGCATTTTTAAACGTGTTGCCAAATTCATCTGCCAGGGGAACCGCAGTAACCAGAACATCTTTCCGGCGATAGGGCCCTCCTTCCGGAGTCCGTGTGGTTTCTATATTGGCCAGATTGCTGGAGATGGTCTCCATCCGCTTGCGTTGAGTTGCCAAGCCCGATGAACTGATTTTCATATTTGTCAGAAAGTCCATAATCATTCTCTAAAAAAGTTTGTTTTTTATAGAAGGCTTTTGCCTCCAATAATGCGTTCAGGTTAAATAAAGCAAGTTTCATACCATAGGAAGCCAAAAGGGGGAAAGAACAGCGATGGCAACAAAAACCCTTTATCTATAAAGAGTTATGTGGATAAGAGCGGAGGTGGGGAAGTGGTGAATTTTCCCGGCATGGGCAAAATCCGTCATAATTTTGGCCCTTGCCAGTGAGCTACCGGCATGGAGTGTAACCTGCCCTCATCTTTGCGAAAAAGCCTTTTTAGGTAACAGGGTACAGATTGCGTTCTACTCGCCCTCGTTATATTCGTTGAGTTTGTTGCGCAAGGTGCGGATGCTGATGCCCAGAGATTCGGCGGCTTTGGTTTTGTTGTCACTGAACTCTTTCAGTGTTTGCAGGATCAATTCTTTTTCCATTTCAGAAATCGTTCCGGTGAGTCTTGCACCAGCCGCATTTTTTCCGGAAGAGAGCGGCTCATCATCGAAAAACAGATGCGCGGGAAGCAGAGTATCACCCTGGCACATCAGGCATGTCCGTTCGATGATGTTTCCCAGTTCCCGAATGTTGCCGGGCCAGCTATATTTTTTCAGCAGGGCCAGGGTCGCCGGATCCATCTTGACGGGAGAGCGGGAGTTTTCCTGGCAAAACTGGTTCATAAAATGTTCCGCCAAAATTGGAATGTCATCCTTTCTTTCACGCAGGGGAATTAAATTCAAAGGAATCACATTTAACCGGTAATACAGGTCTTCGCGGAATTCCTGATCCTGAATTCGGCGGCGGACATCACTGTTGGTCGTAGCAATCACCCTCACGTCCACAGGGATAGGGGCCTTACCGCCCACCTTATCCACCTCATGTTCCTGCAAAACCCGCAGGAGTTTGGCCTGTAGAGGCAGACCCATCTCTGTGATCTCATCCAGTAGAAGTGAGCTTTGGTGAGCCTGCTGAAACTTTCCTTCCTTGTTTTCCGTGGCTCCGGTAAAAGACCCTTTTTCATGACCGAATAGTTCCGACTCCAGCAGACCTTCGGGCAAAGCGGCGCAGTTGACAGCCATAAAGGCCTTTCCAGCTCGGGGACTGCATTGATGGATATAGCGCGCAAATAATTCCTTTCCGGTCCCGGTCTCTCCCATAATGAGGACAGTCGATTTACTGTAAGCAACATTCTCAGCAAATTTCAGGAGTTTTTTCATTTCCTCATTCTGGGTCACGATTTTTTTTGTGATGATCGAATCGGCCTTGTCGATAAAACCCATCGGGCGAACTGGAGGAACATAATCCTGTGGATTTAAAAATGCACGCTTCACCGTAGAAACCAGCACATCAGCAGAAAACCCGGACCCTTTTATCAGATAATCGAAGGCACCTTCCTTCATCGCCTCGACCGCATTGTCGATCGTTCCATATGCGGTCATCATGACTACGGGTATCTTGGGTGAACGTTCCTTGACCGCCCGCAACAATTCCAATCCACTCAGTTTTGGCATGCGCACATCTGTCAGAACCAGGTCAAACGCGTCATCCTCAAACAGGTCCAGTGCCTGTTTACCGTCTTCCGCGCAAACTAGTTGATAGTCCTCGCGCTTCAGGGTTGTTTCCAACGCAATCCTCATTTCGGATTCGTCATCAACAATCAGTATTTTTTTGGAAGAATTATTTTCCATCGAAATCCTCATCCCAGCAGGGAATCTTAACCTTAAAAGATGTGCTCTTGCCTTCTTCACTCATGGCTTCAATCGTCCCCTGGTGGGCTTTGATAATATTATGCGATATGGCCAACCCCAGTCCCGTCCCCTTATCCTTGGTAGTAAAAAAGGGATTGAAAATTTTGGTAAGGTCATCGGCAGAAATCCCCCCACCCGTATCGGTAACAGTAACGGCGATAAATTTACGGGCTTCCTTCCCACTTTCCGACCCGGACACCGGTATCAAAGCTTTCTCAGTTTGCAAACGCAGTTCGCCTCCACCCGGCATGGCCTGAATAGCGTTACGGATCAAATTGGGAAAAACCTGCCGCAATAACTCCCGGTCGCCGTTTGCCAGCATCTCTTCCTTGCCAAAATCGCGCACCACCTTAATATTGCCTGGCACTCTGATATCGTCCAGACCGTCCAACAATTCCGTCAATAAAAGATTGATATCACATTGCTGGCGGGATGGCTGAGCCGACTTGGCAAATAACAGAAGTGTAGATATGATTCGGTCCATGTTCTGCACACCCGCACGGATATGCTGGACCAGCTTCGCTTTTTCAGGATCTCCTTCCAGGTCTTTCTTAAGCAACGAGGCGAACAGTTCTATACTACCCAGCGGATTCCTGATTTCATGTGCGATTCCTGCCGCCATTTCTCCCATTTCCCTTAGCCTCTGGTTACGATGGGCAAACTCCTCCAGTCGGCGTAAGTCAGTCCTGTCCTGAAGGATCAACACGGTTCCTATCTGGCCGCCATGATTGTCCCATACGGGAGATGCGGAAACACGGGCATGGATTATTTTCTTTTCGGGAGTGGTAATATCCTCATCCCGGCTGATCGTTTCCTTATGGTTTTTTTCCAGTCTGGATACCAGGTTTTCAAACAAGTCGAACGGAAAAACTTCTTTCAGGGTTTTTCCTAAACAGTTTTGCGGCTTCAACCCGGTCAGGTTTCCTGCGGTCTGGTTGAATGTAGTGATCCGACCTGACCGATCCACCACGATAACACCGTTGGTCAGGCTTTCCAGAATATCGTTTAAATAATTTTTAACTTCCTCTTTTTCAACAAGGTTTTTTTCCAACTCCTTGTTTTTATCCGCAAGCTCGAGGTCCAGTTGTTTGACTCTTACCTGCAACTCGTCATAGGAGTGTTGCAGTTGTTCCGCAACCTCGTTAAAGGCCTCCATTTTTTTAATGAGGGCCTCAATATCTTTGCTGTTTTCTTTGCCGGTACTAGTAGTCATGGGCGGAATCACGAGGCAGGTTGGATGAGAGACACGGCTTTATTATAAAATAAAATCATCCCTCTTTTAATTGTTTTTCCCATTCCCGGATTTTCACCCTGGCTTCTGCGGCCTGTTTGGTGAGATCATCCGCATTTTCTGTTTTCACCAACCGATTCAAGCCTTCAGTGGTCTTTAAAGGATCTCCGAGTTTCTCAAGGCTCTCCATCATGAGATAATCTGCCCAATCCCTGAGGGAGTTATCAGGAAAAAGCTCCTTGGCTGATTTCAAAGCTTCAATGGCCGGACCAAAACGGTTCAACTTAAAGAGAGATGTACCCAGCTTGTAATAAGCATTTTTGAGGTATTCGGGGACCACCCTTTCCTGCCTGTCATAGGTCTCAATAGTCGCTTGATAGGATTGCACAGCATCGGCAAATTGATTCATATCCGTATAAGTTTCCGCAATGAGGTATTGAATTTCAGCCTTGTCTTCAGCCCTTGCCAACGCATCCTCATAGGCTCTGAGGGCTCCTGAAAAATCTTTCAGTCCTCTTAAGCCTCGGGCCAAAAGTTTCATCGCATCTGGAATCCACTTGCTCCGGGGGTAACTCCTTAAAAATTCTCGCCCGACTAACACCGCCTCGTCATAACTTTTATTATCCAGGTGAATTTTTCCCAGGTTGAGAAACACCCGGTCCCTATACGTTTTCTGAGAATCCAGCACTTTCACTTTTTCATAGAATTTAACAGCTTCGACAAACATACCAATAGACTGATAGGCTTCACCAACCTGAAGAAGGGTTTGGGCATTGTTAATATCCCCTATAGGAAGGCTGACAAAGTCGCTGTAGGAATAGAGGATCGGAAGGTTGCCATCCTGCTTGGCGTATTTATCGACTAGCGCAATAAGGGCCTGCCGGATGTAACGATCGGCTTCCTGGAAGAACTGGGATTCCGGTCCAAGCGGCAAAAGTTTTTTAAACTCATCTATCGCCTTGAGGTAGTTCTGTTCCAGCAAATAAGCGATGCCCCGGCTCAGGGTGACCTCAGCCAGGATGTCAACATTTCGAGCCTCGACAAATATTTTATCGAAAGTTTTAAACGGCTTGTAATAAGGCCCAACATCAAAAACAATGTCCCTGATTTTTAAACGCGGACTACGTACTCCGATATCGGCCATGCGGATTTTCCCGTACTGGGTGTCTGCGGAGTCTTCCCGGATTAAAAATCCCTCTTCATCGCGAACGGGTTTACCTTCGTCATCAAATTTTATGCCCAGTTTTTTTCCTGATTCATCAAAAACAGACAGGGCATGCTGATACTTTCCTTCCACCATATAAGAATCACCAATTCGATTGAGAGCTTTATGTGCATTCTTGGAAGCCGGGTCCAGGTTCAGGAGTCTGAAAAAATGTTTTCTGGCTCTCTCATACTTTTTTTGTGAAAAATAGATTTCTGCCATCGAAAAATTGATTTCAGGCTTCTCATTGAGTTCGCCCGGCCATCGACTAGCCCCTGCCTCAAAAATCTTGAGTGCTCTGGAATAATCTTTTTTCGCGAAGAATTTTTCAGCGATTTCAAAAATTCCCGCCTTGGCTTCAATATTCTTTGGCGCTTTTCTAAGTATCTTCTGAAATGCGCTAAAAGCTTTCTCCAGCCGGCCTTCCTTCATCAGCATAGCCGCCAGGCTGTTTTTTCGGGCTTCGTTGTAAAGGCTCTTCGGCTTGGACTTGATCCCCTGATTGTAGAGTGCCCTCGCCTCCAGGTTATAGCCAATTTCATCAAAAATACTGCCTACTTTTAACAAGGCGTGATCGTAAAATTTTGATTTGGGAAATTCCCGCATCGCAAGCTTATAAGAAGCCAGGGCCCGGTCAAAAATGGGATTCAGTTCTTTAAAAGTGTTACGGTATTCCGCCTCCGCTTTTAAATAAAGGATATGGTCGAGGTATTTGCTTTCAGGATATGTGGTATGAAATTCCCGAAGCATTTTCGAGGCAGAAGGATATTTTGCGTCCTGAAATTCTTTCAATGCTTTCTGATAATCCTCCCACCCGTTCTTTGTTTTTTCTTCCGCAGACTTGGTAACAAGCTCCCGGATTTTCTTCGGACTGTAGCCCACCAACCTGGCTTTTTTGGCTAGCGGTGCCTGCTCGGGACCGGGTTCAACGCTTGCCTGAACCCCGGGTTTTCGTTGTGGCTTTCCGATCCGGGTTCTCAGGATAGGCCGACTCTCACCCTTGATGTCTAAAATGATCTGCGGCTTTTTGGGATTCATAGAATGGAAAAACCGGGTGTTTTTATTTTTCAACACAAAGGTTACTTCCAAATCTTCCGTCAAGGGGGTGACTAAATATTGCTCTAGATTTTTATCATTAAAGGACTTACTGCGTAACCTGCGACCTTTTGCCGTGTATGGAAGGATCAATGTTATCTGCTTATTGGCAAAATCTGCTTTGACCTGATAGGAAACGGGTTCAGTAAGGTTGACCAGAATTCGGGTGTAAACAGGGTGGGGCCCTATCTTTATTGAGGACGCTTGTGGGCGCCGAGCGAATTCGGAAGCAACTTCCTGAGCCCAGGCAAAATTATTGGCTCCCTGCACCGCCAAAAGAGGAAGCAGAAGGAACAAAAGGAACCTGATAAATTTTAGATAGATCGCCATAATTTTGCCGTAATTGCTTTTTTCTGTATTATAGAGCAAAAACTATACCAACCCGCTTCCAGAGCAGTAAGGCCTTGGGGCCAACAGGGCTAAAACTAATTTTCATAACGTTTTAACTGATAATGTAGTATATATTGCCCTATTGATTTTTTCGGTCATTTTCCAAAAAACATGACCTTCGCATGAAAAATTGCCAGAAATTTGACAGGCATCAAAAATGAATCCTACCGAATACGAAAAGCTGAGATGGCAGGAATCGGAAACTGTCCGGGGTCTTCTGAAAAGGCAAAATACGTTGCTTGGCGATTCTCTCGAAAGTCTCGACCATCTCATTTATCTACAAAAAAGCATTAACCTTCTCAGCCTGCAGGAAATTTGCCAGGTTATGGTGGAAAAACTTCCGTTTATTTTATCGGTTCAGTATTTCACATTTTTTCTTTTTGATAAAAACCGGCGCAGGCTAAGCCTCGCCAGCCACAACCACCCTGACCTGGAAGAAGGTTATTCTTTATACCAAAATGATTCCCCTATTATGAGGGAGGCGATGAATTCTGGAAGATATATCTTTGAGCAGGATTTTTCTGCCTCGCGTTATTTTCGGGGAAGAAAGAATGCGCTCTTCTCCTGCAATTTTTTTGTCACCATCCCGCTGATGATCGAAAATGAAATTATCGGGGTCATGAACCTGAATGACAACCAAAGGGGTTTCTACAATGTCGGAGACCTGGATTTTGCGTTGAATGTCTCCGAGTTCGTTGCCCTTTCCATAAGCAACGCGATGTTATATGAACGGGCAGAAAAACTTTCTGTCACGGACGGCCTGACAGGCCTGGATAATCATCAGCAAATGCAAACGCTCCTGAAAAATGAGGTGGTGCGGTGCAGGAGATACAGCTCCCCACTTTCAGTGATCATTATGGATATCGACCTTTTCAAGCAGGTCAACGATACCTATGGACACCAGAAGGGCGATGACATTTTGTTGGAATTCTCCGCCATTATGAAAAAGTTTTGCCGATCCAATGACGTAGCCGCCAGATATGGTGGGGAGGAATTTTTCCTGGTCCTGCCGGAAACCCATATAAAGGGAGCCTTGCATATCGCTGAACGTATTCGCGAAGAGATGGCTAGTAAAAAATTCCAATCCAAAGGTAAAGAGTTTAACGTAACCGTAAGCTGTGGAATTGCGGAATTTGACGCTAACCATATGCAGGATGCGGCAGACTTGATTAAAGTCTCCGATCTCGCGCTGTACAAAGCCAAAGATGAAGGAAGAAACCGCACCATTCAGGGTACCGCCGATGACCTCCTTAACACTTGACCCATTCCGGTCTTTAAAATACCTGCCTTCCATACCGGAACAAATTGATAATGTTCTCTTGGCCACTGGAGCCTCCTCCTCCATGGATTATAGTATCGTGGAAATGATCCAGTACGATCCCGCTATGGCAATGGCCGTATTGAAAGTAGCCAACACACCCATATATGGTTACTCTGGCCAAATTTCTTCCTTGCAACAAGCCGCAGGTTTACTGGGTCCGGGTATGATAAAAAATACAGTTTTACGCATACCCATCCTTGAACGTTTCTCCGGGAAAACCGCTTTGTCCGTAGATTATATGCAGTTGTGGATTCATAGCGGTATCGTTGCCGCTATCTCCGGTGGGCTGGGAAGGTTGATTGGGGAAATGGAGTCGGATGTTTGTTTCACTGCCGGACTGATCCACGATGCGGGAGTGATCGCTTTATCGACTTATTTTCCCGCTGAGTTCGCTAAGACTCAGGACTTTGCGGATAAAAACCAGGTAGGCTTGATGGAAGCGGAACAACAGGTGCTCGGGTTTTCCCATCTTGAGGTAGCTGGAGAAATTATGCAGGCATGGGGCCTCCCTCTACAACTTTCCCAGGTCATTCTACAATGCGCGAAGCCGGCAAAAAATAATACGCATTGGGAATTAGCCGGAATCGTGGCTTTGGCAAAATCCTTTGCCTCTGAATGGGGCTTTCCCAGCGGCTTAAAAGACATTGCCTCAACAGAACGAGGCGGCTTGCTGGACCTGCTGGGAGTTTCTGAAAAAAAACTGGACCAATGGGAACCCGAACTGAAAAAATACGCGGAGTTTGCTTTGGATACGATGAAAATTCCCTAAACCACTCGGCGTGGGGCCAGTACTGCATTGCCCGTCAAGCAGACCAGGCCCTCAAGCGCACGTGATATTTAACCTTAGCCTTCGTGCCCCGAAGGGGTATCACGCTGGTCGGCCTTTATAAGTCTGGGCCCATCAAGCGGATAAAGTCTTGCATCAGGTCCGGATCAAAATCATGAGCCATTTGTTTTTTCATGATTATCAGTGTATCGAAAGCACCTAAAGCTTTTTTGTAAGAACGGCGCGTTGTCAAGGCATCATAGACATCCATGATTTTGCAAATACGCGCATGCAAATGGATTTCATCGCCGATTTTTCCAAGAGGATAACCCCCACCCTTAAATTTCTCATGATGCTCTGCGGCCATTCTCACCACATTGCCCGCAAAACAACCCATCCCTGAAATGATTTTCCCCCCTTCAGCGGCGTGGACTTTTATTTGTTCAAACTCTTCATCGGTAAGTTTGCCATTCTTGTTGATCAGGGCATGGTCTATTTTTGATTTGCCGACATCATGCAACATCCCGCCCAGAGCTAATTGCCGGGTATCGTTTTTAGTCATCCCCCTCTTTAAACCGAATGTCATGCAATACAATCCCACATTAACGCTATGGGTATAGGTGTAATAGTCCTTGCTGGTTATTGCCGCAATCCCGTGAAACCCCGCCTCTGCGGAGCTCATACAATCTTCCATCATTTCCATGACTTCTTCGGATGATTCCAGAATCTTTTCTGAAACATTATTCTCAAAAAATTCCTTCATCACCCCTTTGGAAACTTCATAAATTTTTTCGGTTTTCTCCTGGAGAGGAACATTCGGGTTGGCCATAACCGCTTTCAGGGAATTGGTAGCATATTTATAATATTTGAACAGGTCATCTTCATGAATATAGTACTCCTGGTCGGCCCCCTCCTCCAGAATCCGCATTATCTTTTCCTGATGTTTGCGTTCTGTACTCGCAAACTTTATAAACTTCGTAGTTCCATAATCGTCTGTTTTATAGAAAATATCAAACCCTTCATCCCCTCCCTTAGCGAGGAATTCTATATTGATTTCTCTATAGTTATTTTCTTCCGTTGCCGCGCCCACTCTGACCTCGCTAAGTTCAGTAACTAGCCCCTTCCCTTCTGGCCTCAACCACCTTATGCATGGCGACCATAGGGAAAAGTTTTGACAAAAGGTTTATTTAATCGTTGATTATAAACCTTCGAGACATTAAAAGTAATCCCGTTTTTTTCACAAACCTGAAAACATTTACACCGGCTTTCTCGGCCTAAAAAATAAAGTGCTCCTGACAGGCTAAAGCTCAAGGTGCTCTTCAAATTTGGACAAGTGGAATTAAAAGTATTCGAGCAGAAAATCTTTTGGGCACTGTAAATATAAGCAGAAAAAAAATCAAACGGCGGGATTTCTATACCCTTCATCAATTCGCGACAGAAAATATATGATGGCTCGGGTGCACCCCATTAAATCGGGCATGGACAAACTCTCTCCTGGCTCATGCATCCTGCAATCAGGATCGTATGCGCCCAGGCAAAGAGGATGGGCATTCCCCAAAGCCTGCATGAGTTTCGCCACAAATGGAATGGTGCCTCCACAGCCATAAAGACATGCTTTTTCACCAAATCCCTTTTCAAGAGAGTCGAGTATCAAGGGGAATACCGGATGCGCGATTTCAGTCATCCAGGGGGAAGCACCCTTATCAGCCTTGATATCAAGCTCAAACCCAGGAGAAATATTTTTCTTAAGATGAGACCGAAGTGCTTCTTCAGCCTGAAGTTCGTTGTTGCCAGGAGCCAGGCGGATTTCTACCCAGGACCTTGCTGATTTTTCCTCGAAGAGCTGGCCCGTCAAATCGTGATCAACCCTAAGGGCTTGTACTTGCACCCGATTCGCTTCTTCTGCTGTGCGCATTTCCTCAAGCTGTGGATGCCACCGTCCATCGGAAGAAATAAGTTCATCAATCATGCAAGCCAATTGCAATTCAGCAACGGGAACCGGCCCCCCATTGACTCCCGAATGAGGATCTTTTTCAGATGAACGCAAAATGATATCTACCGCTAAAGGTTTCTCGCTGATGATTGTAGTTTTTAGTTCCAGGTTAAAGCGGTTTTTTTCGGCAAGGATTTTTCCCAACCGCTTTTTGAACTCTTTTGCATCCCTGATACCAGGAAAAGTCAGGCGAGCTCCCGCCGTCCCCAGGATCACGCTCCCGGTAACCCGATGTCCGGGCCGGGCATTTGCAGACGAGGTTCTTAACTGCGCAATCAGCATTGAAGGGACATCTGCGGAAACTGTAAGACGGGTATTGGAAAGAAGCCCTGCAGTCTCTTTTAAAGCTGACACGGAAGTGGGAACCCGCGCGTAACCTTCTCTTTCGGCATCCGTTACCGGTTGATCTGCATTGGCAATAGCCGGAAGTGCCAGAGAATGGTCTTCGCGGATGAGCGTTGCAAGCAACTTGTAAAGGGCTGTTTGCTCATCAACAGCCATCTCTTTTAGTCCCATGCTGACTGTCGCATCCATCTGGACAATGCCGCGCAAGGATGTAGTAAGACCCGGTTTGCCCTGAGCAGGATTGACCACGTCGGTAATCACAACACAATCGATGCCTTTGAAAAATTCCTCATTTTCACGAATTTGGTCAATCAGGCTGTGGGAACCGCTTTCTTCTTCAGTCTCATATATTATTTTGATATTACAGGGGAGTTGTGAAATTTTTTCTTTTGGATTTTTCCCCGCCTTAATATCCACATGCTGAAAAATGGCATCAATAGCCATGCCAATCGAGACGACTCCGCTAAGATCATCAGCGGCTCCCCGCCCGTAAGCCCGGGAACGGTCTTCATTCCACCTCAATTCTGTGGGAGCAGTTCCTCCCCATTTCTTAAAACTCCCGTCATCCATATAAGGCTGTTTGTCAAGGTGGGCATAAAAAAGAACCGTAGGCTTTTCTTCGGACGCAAAAGTTTCTGCCATCAATATGGGAAACGGACTACTGGAAGGTGATGTGCTTATTTTGACCTCGGACAAGCCGATTCCCAGAAGATAATTGCGGGCACATTCAAGAATTTCCCGCATATCACTGGGTGTGGTGCGGTCACCCTCAAACTCGTTGACCCCAAAACTCCGGCTGTCGATGCGGACCATCTGCTCGAGCACCTGCAAATGTTTTTGCACCAACTCCGAGTCAGGACAAATGACCTCGGAGCAAAAGGACTCAAGGGATTCTGAATTCATTTCAAGGCGTAGGGGAAACGGAGGCCGGGGATGACGGCTCCTGATGGACTACAAAGTCGGTGGAATGATGATTCTTCACAATGATCCAGCTATAGAACCTCTTAAACAGAAATTTGAAATGACGGAAATTTTTTATGCTCAACAGGTTGCGGATTAATATCCTCGGACGCAGATAAAATTTTAAAAACGCTTTCTTCCTGATAACCAGAAGCTCTTCCCTTTTAATTCCCGGTGGGGTATAGGCGGCATCCATCATATAAAAATTATCCCAGTCCACATTATCAAGCTCGCCGGTTTCCTCAAGGTCATGGTAACTTTCAGTGCCGGGAAGCGGTAAATAGGTAAAATAGTTAGCCCTTAATAAGGGAAGCTCCAGGGACAGGTCGATGGTGTCCTGAATAGTTTCCAGGGTCTCTGCAGGAAAACCCAGAATAAAAAAAGCGGCAATGTCAAAACCATGCTTTTTTATCAATTCCACGTCCCGGCGAATCTTGTGGACTTTGATCCCCTTCTTCATTTTTTTCAAAACTTCATCATTCCCCGATTCCACAGCAATGCTTACTAAATAGAGTCCCGCCTCCTTTAACAACTCGAGCAATTCATCATCAAGGTAATCCATCCGGATGCCATTGGGCATCGCCAGACTGATATCCAGATTGAGACTGATAATTCCCCTGACAATTGTCTTGGCGTATTCAATATCCTGAGTAAAGTTATCATCAACAATATGGAACTCCCGAATTCCAAAATCGTGATACAGATTGGATATGTTTCTCAGGACATACTCTTTCGAGTGATGGCGCAATTTTTTCCCGGAGAGAATGGGAGCGGAGCAAAATGAACAAGAGTACGGGCAACCTCTTGTTGTAATGATAGGAGCTATGGGAAACTTTTCAAAAAAAGCACCATGTTGCGATTCCGGATATAAATCAGGTCGAATGAGGTCCCAAGCCGGGTCGCCTAACCGGTCCAGCTCTTCTTCCATATTTACAGGGTTAGCGACCAGTTCCTGACCCTTCTTCCAGATCAGGCCGGGGACTGAAGAATAATCCGGCTCCCTGGTCGTGTCATCCAGCATATCGATGAATTTCGGGAAACCCGTTTCGGCCTCTCCGGCAAACGCAAAATCCAGATTTTCTTCCAGATCTGCAAAAGCCCGCAATGGATCGCTGGAAATATGTGCGCCCCCAACCACCGTGATGATGGCAGAATTCCACTCCTTAAGTGCCTTTAAAATTTTTCGGACGTTGCCCAGGTCAAAAGTGTAGCATTGGATGCCCACCAAATCAGGGCGACAGTCTTTCAAGGCACGTTGGACAAACTGGGTGGGGCCAATATCTTCCTTGATACAATCCAGAATAACAACTTCATGACGGGCACGAATCCCTCCCGCCAGATACGCGAGCCCCAGGGATGGCTGGATATGATCACTCAAGTTATTGGGCTTGACCAAAAGAACTTTCATGTATCTTTCTGAAAAGTGAAGAACCTTTTATTATTCTACATTCCCCATTTTGGTTTCACATGATGGCTTAAAATATTTAAAAGATCAACATGGATACTTCTTTGGCGTGACCATGCTTTCTTTACTTCATTGGATGCATGGTATAAAATCACAACTAACAAGGGTTTTTAAGGGTTTGCGAGTCCCTGCCCGGAGTTTCCGCACTATGAATATTCTTCCCTGAAAATTGATATGCTTCAAAACCTGCAAAATTTTTTTAAGCTGTGCAAAATTTTAAAAACCCGTGGGAATTGGCCTCTTATTCTAAAATCAAAAAAGCAGTTATGGAATTTTATTCTTTGCAGAAATGGTTTGATTCAAAAACCTTTTTTTTCTGCCGTGCTTTACTGGTTTCAAATGCTCAAGGGTCTGGATATTCTGGTATGGCGACTTGAAACTTTCGGGTTTTTGTTCAGCCCAAGATTAAACGATGATGACAGGAAACATATAAATAAATCTTTAAAATAACCGACTTTCACCCTTCAACCGTCACACCCTCTAGTTTGAATTCCGTATTGAACAACAAGAAGCTTCAGATATCCTTCCTGGTTTTTGCTTCGCTATTAATTTTTCTGGGTCGGCAATTGGATACCGGCATCACTAATTTTGACGATGCCTATTATGCCCAGAAGGCAAAAGAAATCCTGGACTCCGGGTCCTTCTGGCTTATCACTCAGGCCGGGGAACCTGCTATGGATAACCCTCCCCTGCCATTCTGGCTAACCGCTTTGGCCTTCAGCATCTTTGGGGTGTCCAGTTATTCAGCAATTTTCTTTTCGGGCCTGTTCGCAACCGGAATCGTCCTCATGACTTATCGGTTGAGCCTGTTACTCTATAAAGATTGCTGGATCGCTTTTGCCTCAGCCTTTGTCCTGCTTTTTCCGGGAATATTTGTTGATGCCTCTCGTCGGGCCATGGTCGACATTCCCCTGGCATTTTTTGTCATCCTGGCTTTCTATGCTGTATTCAGAGCAAAACTTCTCAAACCCTGGTACCTGGTTTTCGGGCTTTCCACCGCCGGCGCCATATTGACCAAAAGTGTTCTAGGACTTTTTCCTCTCGCGATCACAGGTGCGTATTTAATTTTCAGCCGGCAATGGAGAGAGCTCGTCAATCCCTGGTTTTTATCAGGGGGCCTGATTGCCCTTGTTTTTGGATTCAGCTGGCATCTTGTGAACTGGCAACACTACGGGCAGGAATTTATAGACGTTCATTTTGGTGTGCTGATTTTTAACCGGGGTTTCGGGGAAATTGAGGACTCGTTTTATTTCCTGGGGTACGCTGAAGATTTTCTGAGAAATTACTGGCCCTGGCTCCCTTTTGCGCTGGTAGGCCTGGCACAATTTGGCAAGCGTAGTTTTATAGAGAAAGATGCCACTTCCTTATTATTATTTTTGTGGCCCGTGCTCGCCTTTGTGGTAATGAGCACGAGCAAAAACCACACGATCCGCTATTTATTGATGATATTCCCGGCCCTCGCCATCATCATTGCAAAAACTATTTCTACCTGGCTGGGTCCTGACAGAAAAAATCAGGCTCTGACCATAATGACCGGAGTGATTGCCGCAACCATCCTGTTCGTGAATGCCACTCCCTTTCGGGCAAAAGTAACCCTGGCGCAAAGCAGTAAAGAAGTAAGGGAAATTGCGGCGATCGTAAACCTCAACACTCCGGCAAATCAGAAAATAGGCAACTACCGTCTCACAGAATGGAACCCAAAACACGCCATGCTGTTTTATTCGAATCGCATAGTAGATAGAAGCATAACCAGAGATTCTCAAGAGTTGATAAAACAACTATCAGCCCATCCGGAAAAAACATGGCTAACATCTATTCAGGAATTCAGAAACCTTATGGCCCTTCACCCTGACAAATTGTATTTGATTCAAGGCAACAGCAGATTCGCTTTTTTCACTTCCAAGAAAAGTCAGGAGAATATCCGTTACGATTTCTCAAATATGCAGTTACCCATCGTCAAATAACCTTCCAAAAACCTCTATTTATTCGTCAACAGGTAAATCTTTTCCGTGAGATTCGAAAAGTCCGCCGACTCGGCTTTCCCAAAAAGCTCTTTCGTTCTTTCCCAGTCAACACGTCCATCCAACCAGGCAATATCCTCTGCCACTATTTTCAAAGGGACATCAGGAAATTTATCTCTAAAGTCCGCTTGCCTCATTACAATCCTAACCTGTTTTTCGGTTGCTAAAAATTCTTCAAGTTGTTCCGGAGAGTGAATTGTCAAAACCTTTTGTCCTGTCAATACTCCCAGGCGGGCTCGCTGGTTACCTAACTGGTAAACAACTATGGGACCAGAAAATTTTTCCGATAATATTTTTTCAGCAAACAACTTCATCGGATAGCGACTGGCATGTGAAAGCACATCCCCGCTCAAAAAAGAAAATGCCAAAACCAGAGCAAAAGAAATGGCAAAAACCTGTTTCCCAGCCTGCCGTGTTTTTTTCAAAGCCATAACAGCAATACCCCCGAAAAAAAATACTACAGGCAGGGCGAAAATTCGCAGAGGAGCAGGGTAAAACGAGTCAAGGCTATATAAGCCAACGCCTGAAAACAGCCCAATCAGTATAAAAATAATTCCTGTTAAAATTACAGGGATTTTATAACCTGGCCAGTCTGAGCCATGCTTTTCCATATCCGCGAAAAATTTTGCAGTCAGAATGGCAACTGCCGAGGAAGCCGGCAACATATAACGACTATGCTCTGTTCTCACGAGAATGAATAAAATCAAACATACTAGAATCCAGATATAGCAAAATAAAACCGATTCATTTTCCCTGACAAACAAGAGCCTGACTTGAGCCTTTAAGTTAGCGGGAATCTGCTTAAAATATTCTGACAACCCTGAAACCGGCGAAAGGGAATAACTGTAGAGGCCAAACTGGTGGAGAACCGCCACAAGGAAAAATAAGGACCAAGGCAGATAATAACGAAATAGCACACCGAAGTAATAAAGGCTGAGCGGGGTACCATGAGCCAGCCTCGCCTTGATCTCCGCTCCAATAATATGATTCGTAAATTCGTCTCCATGCAGGAAATACATGGTCGCAAACCAGGGAAGAATCACCACCAGCAGAATCATGCCACCCTGCCCAATACATAATTGAAATAAAGTTCGTTTAGTTGCTACAAGAAAAATCAGCACAACCATAGCGGGAATGATGATTGCAGGCGGCCCCTTGGTCATAAACCCCAAAGCCATTGCCAGGTAAAACAGGTAGATGTCGGAGCGTTCCTTAAAATCACTTTGATATAAGCGCACAAAAAAATAGAGCGCCAGGAGAATGAAGAAACTCATAACAATGTCCGTGGTGGCCCATCGCGATATTTGGAAATGTAGAAAAGTGGCTGGCAAAATCAAAATACTGTAAAAAGCAATTCGTCCCTCAAACAACCGACTGGAAATTAGATATAGCAACCCAATGGTGAGGCACCCGAAAAAAGCAGAAGCCAACCGTGCCGAGGTCAGATTCACGCCAAATATCTTGTAAGAAGCGGATACAAACCAATAATAAAGGATAGGTTTGGCAAATCGTTTTTTATCGTGATAAACAGGCGTCAGGTAATCTCCCGACTCGACCATGTTGCGAGAGGATTCGACATAGAAATTTTCATCGCTATGATAGGGCGGGACGCCATCAAGCTTATAGCTCAAGACAACAAAACAAAAAATCAACCACAAGAATACAAGTTGTTTTTCAGTTGCTTTGCTGAAATAATCATGAAAAAAAGTGGACATAGAAAATGCGGAATGATTAAACCTGAGATTTTGGAAAAGACACTTTTGCAAAGAGGCTATTTTGCATCATTATATACATAAAACCAGAATGGTTGAAACGCTGAAAAAAGGGTTTCCTTTTCAGAGAACGAGAACCCAATCGACCCCCCTAGGAAGTTTTCCAGAAAAACTCACATGAAGCCTTCAACACCCTTCACTGGCTCTCGGCCAGACTTAAACTTTCATAAATATCTTTTATGCGCGATTGTCCTTTGGGTTTGGGGAAGCAACGCAATATGGATGATCCTGGATAATCGCCCCCCGGCCTGGGATCAAGGGGGTCATTTGCGCTATACGTTTCATTATTGGCAAGTCCTGACTTCTGGCTCGGAGGACTGGTGGGTTGACCTGCTAAATGTTGAGCCCTTCTACCCTCCCTTTTTCCATTTATCTTTAATTCCTTTTTCATTGCTATTTGGCTTCACACTTGACACCGCCATCGTGGCAAACTCATTTTATCTGACCGCTGCCATTCTCTCCACCTACGGAATTGGAAAAATTCTTTTCAGCCGCTCCGCCGGGTTGATTGCCGGATTCCTCATATCCTGCTACCCATACATGGTCAGTATGTCGCGGGAATATTTGATCACCATCATGCTGACCTCCGCAGTCACTCTAGCTTATTTTTTGTTCCTCAAGTCAGAAAATTTTGAGAATAAAACTTTTTCATTATTATTTAGCGTGGTTTACGCTTGCGGATTGATGGTCAAATGGACTTTTTTAATTTATACATTGCCAGCTATTCTCGCCGGCTTACTCAGCGGAACTCTTTCGCCGCGAAAAAGAATGGCGCAATGTCTATATTACTTCGGCATGGTTACTGGTTTGCTGATTTTACCTTTCTTCATTTTCATCTCAGGGGGATTTAGCTGGCTCTTTCTTTTGGCGGAGTTTATTTTAATTGGAACTTTAGTGAAAAAGTATTCAGCAGAACTTGTTTCCCCACAAAAACTGTTAAACCTGATCGCCCTGACTTGCATAGCAGTGCTTATCTGCTTTCCCTGGTATGCCCACAATTTGATCAACATTTCTATCGGGATGTCCAAATTCGCTTTTCCTACCGCAGTACTTAAAGGAAGCATGGATTGGAATCTTCCCATTTGGGGATTTTATCTGGAAATGGCCGAACGACAAATGGGAATGCCATTATTATTACTTTTTGCTTTTTCTTTTATTTCGCTCCTTATTAAAAAGGAGCGTTTTGACCGAACCCTTTTGGCATGGGCCATTCTCCCTATAATTGTATTTACTTTTATCAACAATAAGGGTGCCCGATACACCATACCCTGCCTGCCTGCCATGGCACTTATTTCATCTGTAGCCTTAACCCAAATCAAGAGTTTTCCCTGGCGCAAGACCCTTTACACCCTGACTGGAATCGTTGGAATGGTTACAACCTTATACGCAGGTTTTGGTACTGGGAATATTCCTTTGCCCTTCTTGGGAGGCCAGTTATTGGGTTTTAAAAATCCTCCCATTACTCAAAACTGGCCCATCGATAAAATTCTTGACGATGTGATTACTGAGGCCAACCCCAGCCCGGGAGTTTTTCTAACGGTCCGCACCCTGACCAACCATATGTTTTTCCAGCGCGGTGGTTTTCGCGGTGCCGCCGAAATTAACGGGCTACCAGTAGTCATGAAAAGCGTGAAAAGAAACGTTGGCGAGATGACAGATTTTTTTATCACCAAAACCGGGGATTTTGGCGTGCACCGATTTAAAGATATCAATCCAAAATTAACCCGATTGTTGCAGGATCCCGCTCTCCAAAAGACCTTTACGCACTTTAAGTCCTACCCGCTCCCTGATGGATCAAAAGGGTTGGTTTTAAAAAAGAACATCCAACCCGCCACCGAGCTCCCCGGTGTGGGCAACCTCGAAAAGATTGGGCAACGATTCATGACCGCCTTTTCCCATTATCCCATCTATGGAATCAAGGATGCAGTCAACCCGGAAATATCTGTCATTCCCACAGAGAATCCAGATGACATTTTCCTCGGTCGTTACAAGCAAATAAAATTCAAAGCCGATTCTGTGGTCAGTAATAAAATTAAAATTGATGACTTTGAACTGATTTTTGAAAATGTTCAGGTAAATATTTATGACCTGATTCGTAATAACAAGCTAATCCTGTTCGACCTTGAGAGACTGACTCCCAAAGGAACACTGAGCTTTGATTCCCTGGAAAAAGATGCTAAGAAAGCCCTGAAAGGAAAAGGCGAGGTCAAAGTTGAGGGGTTTGATAATGGGATTTTGGTCCACATCATCTACACTCTTCCTCAGGGCCAAACCCTGGAAGGATCCGTCAAACTAAATTTAATGTTTTCGCCAGGGCAGAGCATCGAGTCCTTTGTCGAATTTATTAAATTAGGATCTTTCGACATTCCCCGGGTTTTCTTTCGAGGTATCACCGATAAGAAAATCCTTCTAACATCCACACCCGGGTGGCCACTGGAAACCAATATTCAAACCCTTCAGGCTCATCCGCGTAAACTACAAATCAACCCAACTATGAATTGATTGAAGTGAAAATTTGCCTGCTCTGTTTTGACATTTCCAATAATTCCCTGGGAAGGACCGCCTTGCTGGCCAGTGCCCTCGCTACCCGGCATGAAGTGGAAATTATCGGCACCTCAAGGAATGGGGATATCTGGTATCCCATGCGTAACATCGAAATCCCCATCCGAATATACCCATGGAGTCGTTATCCGGCTTTTTTCTCTACCATTCGAAAAATGGTCCGGGAAATGGACGCGGATATTTTTATCGCATGCAAATTACGCCCGACAAGTTTCGGCATCGCTTTATTAAAAAAATGGTTCACCGACAAACCTGTAATGGTAGACATCGATGACTGGGAAGCCGGGTTCTATTATCATTCAGGGTTCTGGGGGCGTGTTGGCCGCTTCCTGAATTTTTCCAACCCAAACGGTTTACCGTGGACCTGGCTCATGGAGCGGCTTGTCGGCTTTGCAGATTCTGTCCTTGTCAGCAACCGATTTTTGCAAAACCGTTTCACGGGATGTCTGATGCCTCATTGCCGGGACACCGCGGCATTGAACCCCGACAAGTTTGATGCACTGGAAATTAAAAAATCGCTGGGCCTGGAAAAAAATCGAGTGATCATGTTTTTGGGTACCCCACGGGCCCACAAAGGCGTTGATGATCTAATTCAGGCAGTTGACAGTCTGGATTATCCAGATATTCGGTTGGTCTTTATTGGGGCCGAGTCCTCTTTCGATCCACAGCGGAATAAATCCTTTTCAAATCAAAATAGAGTCGTGGTGCTTCCCAAGATTCCTTTTGATGAGCTTCCCAAGCATCTCTCGGCCGCAGACATTCTGGTTGTTCCTCAAAGAGATACGACGGATACCCTGGGGCAGATTCCGGCAAAACTATTTGATGCTATGGCTATGGCAATACCCGTGGTCGCCACTCATGTCTCTGATATTCCGGAAGTGCTGGGAGGAAATGGTTATCTTGTTGAACCCGGCAAACCCGAAGAGCTTGCCCGCACCCTTAAGCATGTTCTGGATCACCCTGAGGAAGCCAAAGAAAAAGGCCTCCAGGCAAGACAAAGGTGCGTGGAACTCTATGATATAAAAGTCATGGAAACGAAATTGCAAAGTTTGATCGAGGAATTAACCACATCCCCTTGATGGCAACATGCAGTCGCCTGAATTCACTTTGGTAGGGTTTTACGCCCCTATCAATATGGTCTATAATAAAAATACCTGTCGCAAATCAACTTGCTGATTTTTTCTGCGATTTTTTGAATGGAGTTTTAACTAACCTTGCTGAGCTTTCCCCGGGACAAATTACCCAAAAATCCTAAATTTCTTATTATCAAACTGCGCTCCATTGGAGACGTGGTTTACAATACGGCGGTTTATTCCCCTTTAAAGAAAAGTTTCCCCGATTGCCATTTAACGGTACTGGTGGAACATTTTTCTCGGGACTTGGTTTGCAATCACCCAGACATCGACCAGGTTTTATCTTTCGAAAAAAAGTCCTGGTGGCACCAACTTAAGTTTTATTACCAACTTTTTGCCAACCGATATGATGTCGTAATCGACATGCATGAGGGAACACGGGGGGCAGTCATGTGCTTTGTCACCCAGGCTCCCTACCGCGTGGGCCACAAATTCGCCAGACGCTCTTTCCTATACAATGTGAAGCTTGAATTTTGGGACCTCGAGCCCAAGCACCCCATTGATTATCAAGTCGCCCTGATTAAAAAAATGGGCGTGGAGTTTGGAGAAATTTCCCCCTCCATCCATATTTCAGAAGCGGCAAAAATTAAAGCAGGCGAATTATTGCAAGCTGAGGGAATTGATCAGCAGGAGCCATTCTGCATTTTGCACCCCGGAGCGAAGATTTATGATCGCTGGGAAGCTGAAAAATTCGCAGAGCTCGCCGATACGATCTATTTCCAACATAAGATAAAAATATTATTGGTCTGCGGACCAGGCCAGAAACACCTCGTCGATGAAAT
>Ga0209360_1000080_pt1 | contig 85203 bp, 78 predicted proteins | sample SaaInlV_130m_DNA_3_FD_184651 | JGI IMG/M metagenome (GOLD analysis project Ga0209360, IMG submission 184651) | Marine microbial communities from expanding oxygen minimum zones in the Saanich Inlet - SI037_S3LV_130m_DNA (SPAdes) (version 2) | ecosystem: Environmental > Aquatic > Marine >... | reverse complement strand
ATCTTAAGGAAAAGGAACTACACTCGCCAAACCAGTCAGGCCACGCCTGAAGGGCTTAACAACCACCCTGCGCCTTAGGGCCTCAAAGATTTGGATTGAGAACAATGACGTTCCCCTCTGACCTAGAAATCGCTCGCTCGGCAAAGTTGCGACCCCTCGCCGACGTCGCCGCCGACGCCGGAATCCCCAACGAATACTTAGAGCCTTACGGCGACGGCACCGCCAAAATAAAACTCGAAGCCATTGAAGCCATGAGTGATCGGCCCAAAGCCCGTTACGTCGTGGTCTCTGCCATTACCCCCACCCCCCTCGGCGAAGGAAAAACCACCACCGTGGTAGGCCTCGGCCAAGGCTTCAGCCACATCGGCAAAAAAGCCACTATCGCCATCCGCCAACCCTCCATGGGCCCCACCTTCGGCATCAAAGGCGGAGCCGCTGGCGGCGGCTACAGCCAAGTTGTTCCTATGGAACTCCTCAACCTGCACCTCACCGGCGACACCCACGCCGTTACCGCCGCCCACAACATGTGCTCAGCCATGCTCGACGCTCACCTTTTTCACGGCAACAAGTCCAACCTTGATCTACACAACATCACCTGGCGGCGAGTGATCGACATCAACGAGCGCGCCTTGCGCAACGTGGTCATCGGCTTGGGTGGGCGCCTTGACGGCATACCCCGCGAAACCGGTTTTGACATTTCTGCTGCCTCGGAAGTAATGGCCGCCTTAGCTCTCTGCACCTCACTCCAAGACCTACGAGCCCGCATGGGCCGCATCGTGGTGGGCTACGACAAAGACGGCACCCCAGTAACTGCCGAAGACATTGAAGTAGCGGGCGCCATGACGGTGATCCTCCGCGAAGCCATCAAGCCCAACCTGATGCAAACCCTCGAAGGCACCCCGGCCTTGGTGCACTGCGGCCCCTTCGGCAATATTGCTACCGGCAACTCATCTATCGTGGCCGACCAAATCGGTATCCACACCGGGGACTTCTTACTTACCGAAGCAGGCTTTGGTGCCGACATGGGCGCCGAAAGGTTCTTCAACATCAAATGTCGTTACTCCGGCATCGCCCCCGACGCAGCCGTACTGGTAGCCACCGTACGCGGCCTCAAAGCCCACAGCGGCAACCACAAAATCGTGGCCGGAAAACCACTCCCCGAAGCTCTCTTGGCCGAAAACCCCGACGAAGTACATCAAGGCGGCGACAACCTACGCAAGCAACTAGAAAACATGCAAATCCACGGCGTTTCACCGGTCGTAGCCATCAACGTATTCCCTGGCGACCACGACACCGACATCAAAGCAATTGAAGAAATCGCCGACGAATACGGTGCTCGAGTAGCGGTTACCACCCACTTCGCCGACGGCGGCAAAGGGGCAGCTCAACTAGCCGAAGCAGTAGCCGAAGCAGCCAACGAACCCTCCAACTTTAAGGTTCTTTACCCGGACGAAATGTCTATCCGAGACAAGATTCGCACGGTGGCCGAAAAAGTCTACGGCGCCGACGGCGTGGACTTCTCAACCAAAGCCAACAAACAAATCGACACCTACGAAGCCAACGGCTTTGGCGACCTCCCGGTCTGCATCGCCAAAACCCACCTTTCTATTAGCTCTGATGCTTCACTTAAAGGCGCACCCACTGGGTGGACCCTCCCAGTACGTGAAGTACGAGCCTCGGTAGGCGCCGGTTTTGTTTACCCCATCTGTGGCGACATGCGCACCATGCCTGGCCTGGGCTCACGCCCCGCCGCCGCCAGCATTGACATTGATGAAAACGGTGAAATCGTAGGGTTGAGTTAGCGATGGGCGGCACTAACGGCCTCCCTCGAAAAAACCGCGGCGACCGGACGGTTCAACGCCAACTGCTAGAAAACATGACCTACGAGTTGATACCGCTAAAGAACGTACACGACCAGGCCGAATTCTTGCCCGCCAACTCCACCATGTCGGTTACTTCTTCACCAGCAAAAACCATCGACGACACCCTCGACCTTTGTGCCGCATTTGCCGCACAAGGCCACACCACCATTCCACACTTTGCCGCCCGCATGGTGGAAAGCGAAGAGCATGTGGAGCGCATTGTTCAACGAGTCAACGAACAAGGTATTAAAAAGGTTTTCATCATTGGCGGCGACGCAGAACAACGTGGCCCCTTTTACGACGCCGCCAGCTTTATGCGAGCCTTTTTTTCCCTAAGCCCCAATATAGAAACGGTAGGCATTGGCTGCTACCCCGACGGGCACGTTGGCATACCCGAAGAGGCACTTCTAAGCGCCCTTCAAGAAAAACAAACACTCATTAACGAAGCCGGCTATCAAGGATACATAGCCACCCAAATGTGCTTCGACCCCAACCAAATCAAGTCTTGGCTCAGCGAACTACGAGCCGGTGGCATCACCTTGCCTTGCCACCTCGGAGTACCTGGAGCCATCGATCGCACCCGTTTGGTCACCATTTCGTTACGCCTCGGCATAGGGCATTCCGCTCGCTATCTAAAAAAGAACAGCGCCTCGGTGATCCGTTTACTTTCACCCGGCGGCTACAACCCCAGCAAACTTTTAGCCCCTCTCTCCAGCCAGGCCACCGAACTCAACATCACCAATATCCACTGCTTTACTTTTAATGCCGTGGACACCACTGAAAACTGGCGTCTGAAAACCCTAGCCAAGCTCAAAAACTAACCTGACCGGTTAGCCACCAAGCGACTTCTTCAGTAGCGTCAAGGCATGGACGCAACCCTTAACCCTCCTTCGTGGAATCCTTTTGACCCAGAATTCATGGTTGACCCCTACCCAACCTACGCTCGTTTACGCAGAGAAGACCCGGTACACCGCACCCCGTTGGGCATCCTCATCTTGTCGAGGTACGAAGATGCTTTTCAACTGCTTCGCGACCCCACCACTTCCGTGCAACGATTTGACACCGACCGCGTAGTGCCCGAACACATGCAGCCCCTGCAAAACCGAAGAGAAGAACGCGGGCCATCCATATTGGGGCTCGATCCACCCGACCACACGCGATTACGCAAACTTGTACAACGCACCTTTACCCCCCGAGCCATTGCGCGTATGCGAGACCAAACCGCAGTTATCGTGGACGAACTTCTTGACGAACTGGCCGACGTTGACCAAATAGATCTCATCACCGACTACGCCTTCATCATCCCCTTCATGGTCATACACCGCATGCTGGGGCTACCCGATACCGATATTTTTATGGTCCGCCAATGGTCACAAGATTTAGCCCGCACGTTGGAGCCATTCCTCACCCCGGAACAAGTAACCGCCGCCATTAGTGGTGGCGAAAAAATGGACGAATACTTACTCGATGCCATCGCCCAGAAACGTAAAAACCCTCAAGACGATCTTCTGACCGCTTTAGTCGAAGCCGAAGAAGAAGACGGCCGCATGACCGAAGAAGAACTCTTGTCCATGACCGGCCTACTTTTTGTGGCCGGCCACGAAACCACCGTCAACTTGATCGGCAACGGCACCCACGCCTTGCTCGGCCACCCCGACCAAATGGAACTTGTACGCACCGACCCTTCGGTGGATGAAAACATGGTCGATGAACTCCTTCGCTACGACAGCCCAGTTCAAACCTCGGGCCGGCGCCTCACCCAAAACACCACAATAAGCGGAGTAGAAATAGCGGCAGACGAGATGGTCCTCACTGCCCTCGGGAGCGCCAACCGAGACGAAACCTTTTGGGGACCCACCGCCAACGACCTTGACGTCACTCGTCCCGAAGCAGGCCGTCATCTGGCTTTTGGCAGCGGAATCCACCACTGCCTGGGAGCCGCCTTAGCCCGCATGGAAGGTGAGATAGCCGTCACCCGACTGGTTCGTCGCTTTCCCGAATTGGCTCATAACGGCGAAGACACCATGAACGGCCGCATCATCTTGCGAGGCCGAGAAACCTTCCCTGTTAGCTTGGGGACCCCTGTATAAGTTCCTTTTTAGAGGGACAAGCAAGAGCGCAAAAAATCGCCCCGCTGGCAAAAGTTAAAGCCATAAACAGCCATGTGCGATCAAAAGCCACCAACGGGCCTTTGCTGGCTTGCGAAGTAAAGATCGCTACGGCGATAGCTACCCCGGCGGCAAAGCCCATTGACGAGCCCGTGCGCAAAGTTGCACTGGCCGTAGCAAAACGTTGCGGAGGAACATTTTTCATCCCCATAGAAGAAAAAGTAGCGAACGAACAGGCCACCCCTATGCCCAACATAAGGTGAGCCGGAAGCAAAGTAGAGAAATACCCGCCCTCTCCGTTCGCCCGGATAATAAGCCACAGGGGGCAACAAGCGGCTGAAGCGCTGCCGATGACTACCAGCGTTCGGTGGCCCACCCGATCAGCGACTGAACCGATCGGCCCACCCAGTAGCGCTGCTAAAGCCGGGCCAGGTACCACGCCGAAACCTGCCGCTAACACCGACCAGCCCCAAAGTTCTTGGAGAAGCAGTGTGTTGAACAGCACCGTGGCAATAAACGCCGTGGAGAATAATGTTTGCCCCACCGCCGCCGACCAAAAAGCACGGATCCGAAATAAGTTGAGGTCCAGCAACGGGTACGGGTGCGTGGCCGACCGGCGAATCAAAACCAAAACCAACAAAAGCCCCACCAGCGCCGTAGCTAACGTAGAAGGAGAGCCATACCCCCACTCCCCGCCCTGCACTACAGCCACCAACAAAAGCGCTACGCCTAAGGTGCCGGCAGGAACCCCTAACGAATCAAAGCCAGCTTCGGCATCCGGGTCGCTACTTTCGTGAACAAACCGTGGAGTCAAAACAAAAATGACCAAACCCACCGGCACGTTGACAAAAAATACCCACCGCCAATTAAAAGCATCAATCAAAATTGCCCCCATGGTCGGGCCAATCGCTGCCCCTAAGGCCGCGGAGGCACCCCAAATACCGATAACCGTGGAGTGCCGGTCGGGAGGAAACTCAGGAAGAATCATAGAGAGCGAGGCGGGACTCAAAATAGAAGCCCCTACGCCTTGCAGCACCCGAGCAGCAATAAGAAAACCGGGGCTTGGCGCTACACCCGACAATAAAGAGCCAACCATAAAAACCGCTACCCCAATAAGGAAAAGCTTACGGCGACCTTTTTGATCGGCCAGTCGACCCGAAATTAACAAAAATGCCCCCACGGCCACTGAGTAACCCGAAAGCACCCAAGAAAGGCCCGCTTCGCTCGCCCCTAAGTCTCGACGAATAGAAGGAAACGCCACATTGACAATAGAGATATCTATAACGGTAAGCAATGCCGCGAGGGTGGCCACGCTAAGGGCCAACCAGGCTCGCCGTTCTACCGGTGTTAACTGATCAATGTTTCCGCCCATATACAAGACGCTAGAAGATGGCTACCCGAAATGCCTAGATGGGCTAGCGGCGATATACCCCAAAGCCGGTGAGTTCAACCCAACCGGGCCAAACCCGGTGGCTAAAGAACTGGTAAGACGGCCCTACTCCTAAGGCGAAAACCACCGTACCTACCCCATAGGACCCTCCCAGCAAGATGCCCAAAACGAGAATTCCTAACTCAATGCTGGTGCGCGCTAGGCGAGCGCTGCGCCCTGAATCCATTAAAGCGGTCATCATGCCGTCTCGTGGGCCTACCCCTAAACCTGCCCCTAGATAAAGCATGGAGGCGAGCCCCACCATGACTGGAGAACCAAACATCAACAACAAGCGAACCCACATCGTTGATGGCATGGCAAAAGCATCCATTGTTGCATCAACCACCACCCCAATGATGACCACATTGGCCAAAGTGGCTATCCCTAATGGTTGACGAAAGGCCACCAAAAGAACCAGCATCAACACCCCCACGCCAATGATTACTGTTCCCACTGATCGGTCGATTTGATTGGCTAACCCATCATGAAAAACATCCCAAGGGCCCACGCCAAAATCAGCCAGAAAAAGTAGTGAAATACCTGCACCAAAAAGAACCAACCCTGCAAGCATTGACAAGAGGCGGCCCGCGAGCGGCCCATTAGGCCGTGGGAGACGTTTTTCCATAGAAGATTAAGCCTTTCCTTAAAGGGGTAAGCGCGCAAAAGCGGGCGGGAGAGCCAGAAACCTGACCCTACCGCCCGCTTAGTGCGTCAAGCGAAGATTATTCGCCGCCTGCGTTCAAGGTGATGGTGGCGCGTGTCCAACCATTGCCCTTGGTATCAATATCTTTAGCTTCCAAAATTGCCACTGCAGCTTCGGCATACTCTGAGGTGTAGGCACCAGAGTCTGGGGCCGCAGCCAAAATGGATTCTGAAGTAGCAACGTCAATGGTCTGATCCCAAAGGCCAGAATCCATCACGCCTACGCCACCAGCCGATGGCCAAATGAGACCGTTGATCTCATTCATTTGCCAAGCCTGGTGTGAGGCCCCCAATGCGGAGCCGTTGTCCAGAACAATGTCAACACAAGCTTGTGCGTTGTCTCGGCAGTAGGACCAACCTTCGAGCGAACCAGCCACAAAACGAGTGGTGATATCGGCATACGCCTCGTCACCCAAACGAGCGCCGTCGGCCCAAATAGCATCTTGCAACATGGCCGTACCTACGTCGTTCCAGTTAATGACCGAAAGGTCATCAGCGGTGTAAAGTTCGCCGGTATCGGGGTTGGTTGCTTCCAACACCTGGGCGTACTCGTTGTAGATCATGGCCTGAGAGGCATCGATTTCACCGGTCAACAAGGCCAACATGTCAAAGGACTGTTGCACCAAGGTGAAGTCGGTTGCTGGGTCTAAACCAGCGCTGCGGGCGCCAGCCAGCAACTCGAACTCGTTACCCCAACCCCAGTTACCAACGGTCTTGCCTGCCAAATCGGCAGGGGTGTTGATACCGGAATCAGCCCATGAAACCTGCAAGGTACCGGAGCGCTGGAAGACCTGCGCCACGTTCACGATGTCCATGTCGCCTTCGCGAGAAACCAAGGCTTTTGGTACCCATGAAATAGCGAAGTCAACGGCGCCCGAAGCAAGTTGCTGCTGAGGCACGATGTCTACACCACCTTCAAGGATGGTTACGTCAAGGCAGTAGTCGGCGTAAATACCACTATCTACTGCGGCGTAGTAGCCAGCAAATTGTGCTTGAGTAAGCCATTGCAGTTGCAAGCTCACCGAGTCGACTGAATCACAGTCGCCGGTGCCTACCGCTACGTCGTCGGAGCCACAGGCTGCGGCAACCAGCGACATTGCTGCTACCAATGCGAGGATGCGCATGGTTATTTTTTTCTTATTCATTTTCCCCTCCCGGGTTTATTGTTGGTTATTTCGACTTGTGTGGCCATGCGCCATGGGGTGCTCAGGCGCTCGATGAGCACTGCGCCGGCAAAAAGGGCCAGACCAAAAGCGGAAGCCACAACAATAGCAGCCCAGGCCACGTCATAGCGGGCGAAGGCGGCATTTGAGGTGATGACATTGCCGATGCGGTCTTGTGGGCCACCGAAATATTCGGCCACGATGGCGGCAATCACCGAAAGCGGAGCGACCACTCGCAAAGCGTTGGCAAAAAATGGAAGAGCATTAGGAACGCGCACCTCGCGGAGAATAGTCCATTCGCTAGAAGCGTACGAACGCATCAGTTCAATTTCATCAGGGTGCACCTCAGTTAGTCCTTTAGCGGTATTAATAAATACCGGAAAGAACACCACAGCAATTACCACGGCTTGGTTGCTAACTACTCCAGTAATACCAAACCAAGCATTAAAAATGGGAGCCAAAGCGACAATAGGGGTGGCGTTCACCGCCACCGCTAACGGAGTCAGCCCCTCGTTAAGCGAGCGGAAGCGATTGGTGACAAAGGCCAAAACCACCCCAGCGAGTACACCCAACACCAGTCCGCTAAAAGCTATGCGCCCAGTTTCCCAACCGGCATGACTTAAGACAGGCCACTCGGCGAACAACTCGGCCCAGATCGACGATGGCTTGGGAAGCAAAAACTCTCTAATCCCAAAAACTATAATCATGCCTTCCCACAGCAATAAGCCCCCTACCCCCGTCAACAAAGGGGGCCAAAGAGCCGACCAGCGAGAGCGCATTATTGAGCGGCCTCCACGGCCCGAAGTGCTTCACGGATTTTTGTAGCCGTAGAAAAAAACTCTGGGTTTTCACGAGTATCTTCTGTGCGCTGCCCAAGATTTACCTCAATTATTGAATGCACCCGACCAGGGCGTGGTGAAAGCACCACCACGCGATTAGACAAAAAAGCTGCTTCGGGGATGGAGTGCGTAACAAAAACCACGGTGGTACCTGTTTCTTCCCAAATGCGCAGCAATTCAATCTGCATGTGTTCCCGAGTCATCTCGTCAAGGGCGCCAAAGGGTTCATCCATCAGTAGCAATTTCGGCTTGAAAGACAAAGCCCGAGCGATAGAGACCCTTTGCTGCATCCCGCCAGAAAGTTGGCGTGGGTAATGGTTACCAAAATCAGGCAACTTAACAAGGTCTAACATTTCTTTTGAGCGGGCCGCTCGGTCGGCTTTTGACCAGTCACGTAACTCCAACGGCAACTCAATGTTGGCCGCTACCTTGCGCCAATCAAACAAACCGGCATGCTGGAACACCATGCCATAGTTCTGGTCCATGCGGGCTTGGTGGGCTGATTTTCCAAACACACTGACCGCTCCCGCTGAGGGTTCCAATAAGTCGCCAATGAGACGAAGCAAAGTAGATTTACCGCACCCTGAGGGCCCAATTAAAGAAACAAACTCACCGGGCTCAATGTTGAGATCAATACCAGAAAGGGCCGCTACCTCATCGACGCTCCCCTCGTTGAAGACTTTTCCTACCTCAGTTACTGATACTGCGTGTTCGCTGCTCACTAAATAACCTCTCTGGTGCGCCGCATAACCCAGCGCTCAGTCAAATTGATAAGACCAAATACAGTTAGGCCTAAAAAAGCCGCCCCGATTACTGATGCATAAAGCCGTTCGGGCGCCACGGCATAGCGTTGGGCGTACTCCAAAATTGCTCGCCCAAGGCCTGTTTTGGTGCCAATGGATATTTCACCCACAATGGCCCCCACGATGCTTAGGGTGCCAGCAATTTTTAAAGCCGGAAAAAGATAGGGACGGGAGGCTGGTAAGCGCAACTTAAACAAAGTAGTGCGCCACGAAGCAGCATAAGAACGCATCAACTCAACATGGTCGGCATCTGGGGATTGCAAACCCCGCAGTCCGCTTACCGCTACGGGGAAAAAGGTTAGGTAGGTAGAAATAAGCGAAATACTCAATAAGTCAGGCATGTTTTGTTGACGGCCCCAAGTAACCACCAACGGAGCTAAAGCAATAAGCGGAATAGTTTGTGACACATTTATCCACGGCAGCAACCCCTTTTCTGCCACCTTCCAGCGAGCCATCAGCACGGCCAGACCCATACCAATAGCCAACCCTAAAGTGAAACCGATAGCTGCTTCTTGAAACGTAAACCATGCTTTTTTCAGCAAAAAAACGTACATGGGCAAGGTGTTGCGGCCATCTCGAATATCTACCGTAAGTTCACCGAGAATGTCTGCAGCATGAGGCATGATTATGTCATTGGTGGCCGTCGGCAAACCAAAGTTGGTGCCCGGCCAGTGATCATCGGTTTGTTGGCCCATCCACTTGTAGCCCTCCCAGAGGGCTACCACCACGACCAAAGCCACCACCACGGTCAACACCATGCGGAGGCGTTTGTTGATCACTGAAAAGCCGGAATAATGTGTTGGCCGTAAGCGTTTAGCGTCTCTTCTTTTTGGTCGTGCATCAGGTACACCGCAAACTGGTCAACGCCCAAAGCACGGAGTTCTTCTAAACGCTCAATGTGCGCTGCCTCGTTGCCCAAAATACAGAAGCGATCCAAAATCTCGTCGGGTACAAAGTCGGTATGTTCAGCACCCGCCCGACCGTGGTCGGCGTAGTCGTAGCCTTTGCGGCCTTCGATGTAATCGGTCAGGGCTTGAGGAACCATGGAACTGTCGGCGCCATAACGACCCACCAAGTCGGCTACGTGATTACCCACCATGCCGCCAAACCAACGAACTTGATCTCGCTGGTGGGCGATGTCGTCACCCACATAGGCCGGTGCAACCACACAGAAAGTGATGGAATCTGGGTCGCGGCCTGCTTCTTCAGCGGACTGCCGAACGGCGCCGATGGTCCAGGCCGCTATTTGTGGGTCAGCCAACTGCAGAACAAACCCGTCGGCTTGTCGGCCACAGAGCGCCAAGGCTTTAGGGCCATAGGCAGCCATCCAGATGGGCAGCGACCCTCCTTGGCGCCAAGGAAACGAGAGGGGTGTTCCGTGATAGTCGACTTCTTCGCCTTCGGCTAAGGCTTTGATGACCTTCATGGATTCTTCCAGAGTGGCCAAGTTGCACGGCTTTTTACCAATAACCCGCATAGCGGAGTCGCCTCGGCCGATACCACAAACGGTACGTTCGCCGTACATGTCGTTTAGCGTGGCGAACAACGAGGCGATAACTGTCCAGTCTCGTGTACCGGGGTTGGTGACCATCGGGCCCACGATCATTTTTTCGGTAGCGGCCAACATGGCGCCATAAATCGGAAACGGCTCTTGCCAAAGCACGTGGCTGTCGAAGGTGTACCCGTGGGTGAAACCTAAGGTTTCAGCCAAGCGAGCCAACTCAACAACTCGGGAGGCTGGGGGGTCGGTTTGAAGTACTACACCAAAATCCATCGCTAATCTCCAATCAGTTGTTTTGGGGGAAGCCCAGGTCAACGCTGCTCGTTGAAGGGTCTGGCCAGCGGCTGGTTACCACCTTAGGGCGGGTGTAGAAACGTAATCCTTCTGGCCCGTACATGGTGGTGTCGCCAAACAGGGAATCTTTCCAACCGCCGAACGAGTGGTAGCCCACCGGTACAGGGATGGGCACGTTGATGCCGACCATGCCTGCGTCGGCATCTTGCTGGAATTGTCGGGCTGCTCCACCGTCTCGGGTAAAGATTGCCGCACCGTTACCGAAATCATTGTCGGCAATCATTTGCACGCCTTCGGCATAGGTATCAACCCGTACTACACAAAGCACCGGACCAAAAATCTCATCGGTGTAGACACTCATATCGGTGGTGACGTTGTCGAGTAACGAAACTCCAATAAACGATCCGTTGCCCTCAAAGACGAAGTCTCGGCCGTCAACCACTACGTCAGCGCCGGCTTCTGCACCGGCGGCAATGTAACCCGCTACCCGGTCACGGTGTTCACAGGTAATTACCGGGCCCATTTCTGAGGCCGGATCGTCGCCGTGGCCAATAACCAACTTGGACATACGTTCTTTAATGGCGGGAACCAGTTGGTTGGCTACGCCGCCCACCGCCACCACCACCGAGATAGCCATGCACCGTTCACCGGCCGAACCGTAGGCGGCAGAAACTGCAGCATCAGCCGCCAAGTTGATGTCGGCATCAGGCAACACAATCATGTGGTTTTTGGCGCCACCAAGTGCTTGTACTCGTTTGCCGTGAGCCGCCCCAGTGGCATAAACGTATTTGGCGATAGGGGTTGACCCTACGAAACTCACTGCTTTGACATCGGGGTGCTCCAACAGGCGATCCACCGCTACTTTGTCGCCGTTAACCATGTTGATTACTCCTGGAGGGAAACCGGCCTCTTGAGCTAACTCAACAATAAAGCGAGGGGCCGAAGGGTCACGTTCTGAGGGTTTCAAGATAAAAGTGTTTCCGCAGGCCACGGCGTTGGGGATCATCCACAAAGGAACCATGGCCGGGAAGTTAAACGGGGTGATCCCCGCGCAGACCCCCAACGGTTGTCGCACTGAATAAACATCTACTCCCGTTGAGGCATGTTCGGTGTGGGTACCTTTCAGCGCATCGGCTACCCCGCAAGCAAACTCAATGTTTTCAATGCCTCGTGCTACTTCGCCACGGGCATCGTCGCCTACTTTTCCGTGTTCGGCGGTTAAGCGGCGAGCAATTTCGTCAGCGTTGGCTTCAACAAGGTTGCGGAAGTTATAAAGCAGTTTGGTGCGGCGAGCCACCGACACGGTACCCCACTCTTGAAAAGCCGCTTTAGACGAAGCGACCGCTTGGTCTACTTCTTTGATTGATGCCAAGCCGATTTGGCCGGTTTGCTCACCGGTCGCCGGGTTAAACACCGGTGCGGTGTTTCCCGAAGTGCCCGGTTTGGCTTGGCCGTCAACGAGGTGATGGATTTCTTGCATTGGTGCTCCTGGAAAGAGTTAGTGAAGGTAAGTAGACAAGCCACGTTTGAGGTAACTACCGTCACCTTTTCGGCCATGGTAAGCGTTGTCAGAAATAATGACCTTGCCTTTTGACATAACGGTGTCGACTTTGCCGGCAATCTCTATGCCTTCGTAGGCCGAGTAATCCATGTTCATGTGATGAGTCTCTACCGAAATGGTGCTGGTGGCTTGCGGGTCATAGAGCACAATGTCGGCATCCGACCCGGGGGCGATAACGCCCTTTTGCGGGTAGATGCCAAACATGCGGGCCGGGGTAGTGGAGCAGGTTTCTACCCAACGTTCAAGGGTCATTTCTCCCATGACTACACCCTGGTAAATAAGGTCCATGCGGTGTTCGACGCCGCCGATCCCGTTGGGAATAGCCCGGAAGTCATCCACCCCGAGGTCTTTTTGATCCTTCATGCAGAAAGGGCAATGGTCGGTGGCCACGATGGATAGATCGTTGGTGCGCAGGCCTTTCCACAAATCGGTTTGATGGGAATGGTGTTTGGTGCGCAGGGGCGCTGAACAAACGTAACCGGCTCCGGCAAAGCCTGGAGCACCGAGATGGTCTTCAAGGTTGAGGTACAGATACTGTGGGCAGGTTTCGGCAAAAACGTTATGGCCTTTGTCTTTAGCCGCAGCCACGGCTTCGAGTGCTTCGCTCGAAGACAGGTGCACAAAATAAACCGGGGCGCCGGCCACCAAGGCCAATTGAATCGCCCGAAAAGTGGCTTCGCCTTCCAACAACGATGGGCGGGTCAAACCATGAAACACCGGGCCGGTATCGCCACGAGAAGCCGCTTGTTCAGCCAACACATCAATGGCAATACCATTTTCGGCATGCATAGAAATAAGTGCACCGTTGTTGGCCGCTACTTGCATGGCTCGCAGGATTTGGCCATCATCGCTGTAGAAGACGCCGGGGTAAGCCATAAACAGTTTGAAACTGCTGATGCCTTCGCCGACTAAAGTGTCCATTTCTTTTAATGACGCTTCGTTAACGTCGCCCAGAATCATGTGGAAGCCGTAGTCCACGGCGCATTCACCTTCGGCTTTTGCGAACCAGGCCTCTAGCGAATCGCGTACATTTTGGCCATAGGTTTGAACAGCAAAGTCAATAATGGTAGTAGTTCCGCCCCAAGCAGCGGCACGGCTTCCCGTTTCGAAAGTGTCGGAGGCGGCGGTTCCACCGAAAGGCAATTCCATGTGGGTGTGGCTGTCGATACCGCCGGGTATGACGTATTTACCAGTGGCATCGATAACCTCTTCGGCTCCGGCTTCGGCAGCTAATGCCGTATCCGAACCGGGCTGTAGTAACGCCACAATGGTCGCTCCATCCACCAACACTTCTGCTGCGTGGCGTCCGGTAGCGCTAACTACGGTTCCATTTTTGATGAGCTTGGTCATGATTTCCCCTCTTTGTCTTGGTTTATTAATCCAATGCTTTTATACAGTCAACTAGAATGTCGCCTGCTTCGTCAATTTCTGCTTCGGTCACCGTCATCGGTGGAGCGATACGCAAAACGTTGCCGTAAAGCCCGCCCTTACCGATCAACAAGCCCGCAACACGTGCTTGTTCAATAATTTGGCCGGCTGCTTCAACATTAGGTTCTAACGAACCAGGTTGCACGGTCTCGATGGCTTGCATCAAACCGCGGCCGCGAAGTTCGGCCACCACGGTGGAGTCATCAACTGCTGGTTGCAGTTTGGCCACCAAGCGGCCCCCCATGCGTTTGGAGTTGCCTTGGGTGTCGTTGTCCAACATGTAGTTAATGGTGGCTAAGGCACCGGCACTACTTAGCGGGTTTCCACCAAAGGTCGACAGTGAGTTACCGGGCAATGAGTCCATCAATTCGGCACTGGCCACTACTCCACCTAAAGCCAAACCGTTGCCTACGCCTTTGGCGAAAGTTAAAATATCGGGGGTTATGCCATGAGCTTGGTAGCCCCAAAAATGGTCTCCGGTGCGGCCCCAACCGGTTTGTACTTCATCAGAGATAAAGAGCACGCCGCGGTTGTCAAGTTCTTTTTTCATAGCGCCAAAGAAGCCATCGGGTGGGGTGGCAAAGCCGCCTACGCCTTGGATGGGCTCGGCAATCATGGCGGCTACATCACCGGAGGTCATCATGTCGAACACCTGAGTGAGGTCGTCAACGCATGCGGTGGTGTAGGCATCATCATCCATGGCCCGAAAAGGGCTCCTCAGGCGGTAGCCGCCGTGTACGTAGTTGACCGAGAGCCCGCTCACGCTAGTAGGTGACCAAGACCGTTGAGCAGTAATGGCGATGGTAGTAAACGACCGACCGTGGTAGCTGTTGCGCATAGCCAACACTTGGTTGGACTTCCGGTAGGTGGTAGCCAGCATCAAAGCAGCATCGTTGGCTTCGGTTCCCGAGGTGGTAAAAAATACTTTGGCATCGGGAATACCCGATAAACCAGCGATGAGCTCAGCCAACTCAATCATGGGTTCCGAAAGATAAAGCGTTGACGAGTGCAGGGTTTTGGGGGCCTGCGCTTGAATAGCTTGAGTGACCTCAGGGATGTTGTAACCCAAACTGGTGGTCAAAATACCACCAAAGAAGTCGAGGTAACGGTTGCCTTCCACATCAAAAACGTGGCGACCCTCACCGCTATCCAAGGAAATAGGAGGGTTGTAGTACTGGGCCAGCCAAGAAGGTAGCACCGCCTTATGGCGGGCTAAGAGTTCAGCGTTGGTAGTCATAATTTTCTCCGAGAGGTCTTGATCTAGGGTTGGACCAGTGGGTCGTACATGTCAGGGCGACGATCTCGGTAGAAGGCCCATTGGTTGCGGGCTTCTTCTACTTGGTCAAGGTCGAGGTCTCGTACGATGAGTTCGTTTTCGGTTTCTGAACAAACTTCACCGACGTACTGACCCCGGGGGTCAACAAAATAGGTAGTTCCGTAGAAATCATTTTCCCCGAGTTCTTCAATTCCTACTCGGTTGATAGCACCCACAAAGTACATATTGGCTACCGCAGAAGCAGGTTGTTCGATTTGCCAGAGGTACTTAGAGAGCCCACGGCTGGTGGCTGATGGGTTAAAGACCATCTGCGCTCCGTTAAGGCCCAAGGCTCGCCATCCTTCGGGGAAGTGGCGGTCGTAGCAAATGTAAACGCCGACCTTGCCGACGGCGGTGTCAAACACCGGGTAGCCCAAGTTGCCGGGACGGAAATAAAACTTTTCCCAGAAGCCTTTGACTTGAGGAATATGGGTTTTGCGGTACTTGCCAAGGTAGGTGCCGTCGGCGTCGATGACCGCTGCCGTGTTGTAAAGGAACCCCTCTTGGGCTTTTTCGTACATGGGCAAGATCAGTACCATGTTGTGTTTAGCGGCCAACTCCTGGAAGCGTTTAGTGATCGGCCCGTCAGGAATGGCTTCGGCGTAGTCGTAAAAGGCGGCGTCTTGTACTTGGCAAAAGTAGGGGCCGTAGAACAGTTCTTGGAAGCACATGACCTGCACTCCATCGGCTGCTGCCTCGGCTACGTATTGTTCGTGGAGTTGGATCATTGATTCTTTGTCGCCGGTCCAGGCTGCTTGGACCATTGCTGAGCGAACGATGTTGGTCATGGGTTTCTCCTCAAATGATTTAATTGGGGCTTGCGTCATAGCTTTCTTTTTGAAACACTATGTGCCAATTGACACACACACAATGCCTATTTAGTAACAATCAAAAAATTATGCATAATCTTCTTAACATCATTACCAACTCTGTTACCGACAAAAGCCCGGCAGGAATAGCCGCCGCCGTGGGGCGTCTCATTAGCTCCGGAGAGGTCAGCGGCAACGACCGGCTTCCCACGGTACGGTCCGTTGCTCAGGCCTTGGGTATTAGCCCTTCTACGGTGACCGATGCTTGGCGTCGCCTGCAACAAGCGGGGTTGGTTACTACCGATGGTCGCCGCGGGACTTTTGTTCGATCGCGCCGCCAGCCAGACGATCCGGGCCGCTTTTGGCAAGTACCCGTTGACCCTGATACTTACCAGTGGGACCTCAGCACCGGAACTCCCGACCCTAAATTGTTACCCCCTTTGGGCGGTGCCCTCATCGCTCTGCGCGATGAGCCCCCGGTATCTAGTTACCTTGATCATCCCACCATCCCAGCGCTCACCGATATTTTGACCAGCCAATGGCCATTTTCGGCAGAGGCAATTACCGTGGTAGACGGCGCCATGGATGGTTTGGATCGCATTATTTCTGGCAACATAAATTTCGGTGATCGGGTCATCGTTACCGACCCGGGGTTTCCACCGGCTTTAGACATGTTGGAATCAGCTGGTGCCGAACTTCTTCCGGTGCCCATGGTGGAAGGCGGTCCTGACCTTGATGCCTTTGCCGAAGTCCTCAAACTCGATCCTCAAGCTCTGCTCTTGCAACCTCGAGCCCACAACCCCACTGGCTGGAACCTTTCTGCTCAGCGGGCCGACCAATTGGCTGAGCTTCTTGAGGGCCGAAATTTACTAATAATTGAAGATGACCATTCGGGGGAAGTCGCCGGGTCCGACCTCAACTCTTTGGGAGACCGCCTCCCCAGCCAGGTAGTGCACATTCATAGTTTTTCCAAGGCCTACGGGCCCGACCTTCGACTAGGCGCCGTAGGTGGCCCAGCCGAAGTAGTCAATGCCCTCGTTCATCGTCGCCAACTCGGGCCGGCCTGGAGCAGCCGCCTCTTGCAGGGGGTTCTCCTGCACCTGCTGGTTGACCCGACCGCTGCTCAATTAGTAACTACGGCCAGTAAAACCTACGCCCAAAGACGTTCATCTTTGGTGGCTGCCCTCGCTGAGCAAGGGGTCAGCGTTCCTGGCGAATCGGGTTTCAACCTTTGGATGGAGGTAGCAGACGAGGCCACGGCACTTATCAGCCTGGCCTCTCATGGCATCGGGGCCGCCCCCGGAAGCCCGTTTTGCGTTAGCAAAACAAGTGACCATCTCCGGCTAACGGTGAGCACCGTAGACGGAGACTACGATCAATTGGCAAAATTACTCGCCGAAGCGTCTCGGGCTTCTGGAGGACGACGCATCAGCGCCTAGCCTCTCGTCATCACCAACTCTTTACCCCACCGAGACGACAAGAAGCATCTTTCAGGCAACAAACTTTTGCCGACAGCGCATTGACCGATTCTGGTTGGTTTCAACACGGCGCAAGTAGCCACCGAGATGGAAACTTGAGCGACGATCAGGTCGTTGAGGCGGCGCTTGAGGTAACCCGTACTTGGCAGTTTTAGTCGTCGTCTGGGGCCGGCAACTCAGCGGCCTGCACCTGCTGCGGTAACGCTTCAAGTGATTGCGGGGTGGAAAGTTCATCGCTTCCGACCCCGAGCTCAGGGAACTTACGCAGCGACGGCATGAGGCGGCCATCTACCGAACCCACCAACTTGTTGTAAGCGTTCACCGCAGTATTTAAACCTCGTCCGGTTTTGTCAACGTGTTCAAGTAACACTCCGACCCGGTTATAAAGGTCTTCTCCGAGTTCGGCAATCTCTCGAGCATTTTCCGAGATGCGGGCCTCTTGCCATCCGCGATGCACCGCCCAAAGCAAGGCCAATAAATTGACCGGAGAAGCCAGCAATACTTTTTTGTTCATTGCTTCCGCCAGCAGTTCGGGGCGGGCCCGGGCCGCATCAGCCAAAAATGACTCGCCGGGCACAAACAAAATGACGTACTCCGGTGCTGGGCCATCGTTGTGCTCCCAATACTTTTTTGAGGCAAGATCGTCGACGTGGCTCTTCAATGCTTTCGCATGGGCCTTTAACTCCAACTCCACCACTGCGGGGTCGGTTGCTTCTTGGGCTCGGGCGTAAGCATCGAACGGGGTTTTGGCGTCAATGGCCAGGTGGGCTCCGTTTGGCAATCGCACCCGCACATCGGGGCGCACCCGATTGCCTTCACGGTTTTCTCCCCCGGTTTGTTCTTCAAAGTCGCAATACGGGGTCATGCCCGCCATTTCGATGACGTTGCGCAGTTGTTGCTCGCCCCATGACCCTCGGTAGGTGGGTGACCTCAATGCTTCCGACAGGGTCACCGTAGAAGTATTTAATTCGGTGATCTTGGTGCCCATTTGTTTCATCAACTCATCCACCGCGCCTTTGCGGGTTTTGTTTGATTCTTCTAGGCGACCAACCTCTTCGGCGAGTTTTTTCATCTCGGCATCAAACGGCGCTTGAAGCCCTTGCATTTTTTGGTCAGCCAGGGTGAGGAACTGTTTATTGTTGGCTTCGAGAGCTGCCGTAGCCACCTCGGACATTTGTGCTTTTACTTCTGCGCCGATGTGTTGAGCTAAGGCAGCATTATCCAACGGCGGCGAAGAGGGGGCTACAGACTGACGTAAAGCCCAAACCACCGCGACCAAGGCAACCAACAATGCGAAGACGGTAATAATTTCCATACCTCAAAGGTAGACCTCAGGTGTGACAGTGCCGGGGTATCCCTAGTTTCGCGCCCAAGTAGCGGGGTCCAGTGCGGCGGCATAACCCACTAAAGGTTTGCCATGTTCTTTGCGCAAGGCGTTGGCTCGGGCCACCAAAGTCAGGTTCTCTATGGCTTCTCTCCCTGAGAGTTCAGCCGAAGAAGACCCGGTCTGTTCATCCACTAGTTGCACCCGGTAATCACGAACCAATGCAGCGTCCCAAAACGACACGTTCATCTCGGTGTCCCCTTGGAAAGAAGTAAAGATCAGGTTGGTTGAACCGATGGTGGCCCACTGGTCGTCGATGATGGCCGTTTTACTATGCACATAAATGTCTTCGTAGCCCCAACTGCGCAAAGCCGCTGGAGCTGCTAAACAAAAATTGGGGTACCGGCCACAGGCCGCCAAAGCGTCAAAACCAGCGGCGATTCCAGGGTGGGCTTGGGCGGCGGCTAATTCCTTCATCGGCACTCCGGGAGCCAAAGCAAACACCGACACCCCACGTTCCAGAACCTCATGAAGCACCGTTAAGCAAGCCTGGCTGAGCAGGATTTGATTCTCGAGATAAACGTATTGCTGGGCCGAGGCTAAGGCTTCAAGGTACTGCTGGCGCATGCTGTTTTCGCCGGTCGGCAATGACTGGTAAAGGCCGGGCAACACGCTGCGGGTAATTTGCGCCCGGGTGTAACCTGCTGGGGCGCTGCGCACTGTGGGCTCTGGTAAATCCACCGTGCCAGCAGGCGGCCAATAACCGAAAGGACGGTTTTGTTCTGAGGCGCCATTCCAGCGTTGAACAAAGTTGCTGTGCACATCGGTGGCCGCTGGGCCTTTAAGCAAACAGTGCACGTCATGAACGTTGCCGTACTGCTCGTTACGTTGGCCAAAACTTTGTTCAAGGTGTTGAGGGCCGGCCATAGAACCTTGGCCAATATTAATGCCTCCTACGAAAGCCGCTTCTTGCGGAGTGCCGGCATCAACAAGCCATACTTTTTGGTGTTGGCAGAACTGTCCGGCGCTATCCCAACGCATCTGCCATTGGGTGTCTCGGCTGGCCAGCAATTGGGCGGTTTTTTCATCGGCACATAAAGTGTCTTCGGCCTCGGCTGCCGGGCCTTGGGGGTCCCACATGAGCACTTTTACTTGCACCCCGCGGGCCGCTGCTTGGTCAAGCAGGTCAAAAAATGTTCCTCTCCCGTTAGGAAACACCGCAGATATTTCGAGAAATGCCACACAGACTGCTACTGAGGTGCCGGCGTTTTCTACCGCAGTGGCAATCCGATCAAAAGCCACCCCACCATCGACCAACGGTTCAACAATGTTGCCTTCTTGGGCGGCAAAAACTGCCGAGGAAGGTTCGGGCACGGCCATAGGCAAACCTTAGCCGCGAGGTAACCTCTGGGTATGCGAGCCTTGGTTATTGAACACGATGAGTTTGGCCCGGCCGAAGGGGTGGGCGAACACTTGCAATCTCGGGGTTTTGCTCTTGAAATATTTCGGGTACTTGATGACCCGCAGGACCCGGTTTCGGATAAACCATTCCCTGATCTTGGGTCTTTTGATCTCCTAGTGGTCACTGGCGCTATTTGGTCGCTGGCCAACACCGAACCCATTGCTTCGTGGATTCACCGTGAGGTGGCCTTGGTGCAGGAAGCCCATAGCCAAGGAACGCCAGTTTTAGGTATGTGTTTTGGGGCTCAAGTGTTGTCGGTCGCTTTAGGGGGTGAGGTGACAAAATCGCCGCAACCAGAAATCGGTTGGTGCCCGGTGACCTCAGACGTGGCTGAGGTCGGGAGTGGGCCTTGGTTTGAGTGGCACTACGACCAATTTTCGGTGCCCGAGGGAGCAACCGAGCTGGCTCGCAACGCGGTGAGTTCTCAGATGTTTCGTAGCGGCCGCAGTTTGGGCACCCAGTTTCACCCCGAGGTCACCCCGTTGCTGCTCGACGAGTGGATCAACCAGGGGCTTGACGAAATGACTACTTTGGGTCTTGACCCAGATAATCTACGCACCGAAAACCAGCAGCGGGCCCAAGAGAACCGGCGACAAGCCGACCGTTTGGTGGACTGGTTTCTCGCAGAAGTAGCCGGGCTTTAGCTTCTAGGCCGTCTACCCGTTGGCTGGTTGATCGAACCACACATGTGCTTGACCGGTGCCCGCCGCTGCTTCGTAATCTGAGAAAAGCTCACCGGTAGCCGTCCAGTTACGCCCCCCAAGGGCTCCGGCCATCATCAGGTAATGGCCAAACATGCCTTCGGGTGCGTGTTGGCGAAAATCCTTCATGTTGTCAATGACTGACCGATGATCGCCCGCTTCCCAAGAGGCCAAGATTTTTTGGTCGGCCGCTCGGGCTTCGGGGGTAATGACGTTTATGGGGTCTGAAGATTCGTGTTGGCGAAACTCCTGCAAAGGCCAGAAGCGATGGCTGAGCCCGCCCGAACCGATCAGTAAAACTCGGCGATCCAGTTGACGAATGGCTTGACCGAGGAGTTGGCCAAAGAGTAAAAAATCCTCGCTGCTGGCCGTGCCACAAATACTGGCGGTCATCCAGCGTTCGTTGCCTTGTAAGAAAGGCAGAAGGTTTACCGTGGCGTAATGAATAGGTAGGTGTGGGTCATCGTTGGCGGTGATCCAGGTGTCGTCTCGATCGGTGGCCAAGGCTTCAAGGGTGTGGGCCAGTTGGGGGTCGCCCGGAATGTCGTAGGGCATGGCCACCATGCCGCGAGGCAATTCATCGGAGGTGTAGTGGCCGATGCGGCGATCGTGGGCGGTGACCACCATTTCCACCAAAGTAAACCAATGGGTATCGAGCACCACGATGGTGTCGGGGGCGAGAGGGTTGACTTTTTCTTCTCGGAGGCGGCGCAGACCGGGCACCAGGCTTATTTCTTTTCCGTCATTGAGGGCTCGCCGGTCGGCTTCGGGCATAACAATGGGCGGAACATGCGAAATAATTGCTGCACCAACGATCTCACCCATGGCTCACCTCATCTATTCGTTTGGTACCAAACAATCTAGCAGGCCAAGGTCTCGAGTACCTCAACCACTTGATCGATCTGGGTTAAGGGGTTCACAAAACACATTCTCAATACCGGTCTGCCCTGCCAAGTAGTGGGCACACACAGCACCACCCCCTTGGTGGCTTTATCGTTTGACCAGGCCACATAATCATCCATGACCCAACCCGTTCGCTCAAAAAGCAGCACCGAGAGATCCGGTTCCATCACCAAATGCAAATAGTCGCGTGCTTTTATCTCGGTAGCCACCCCTTGCGTCACCGCCAGAGTCGCTTCTATAGCTTCTTCATATTTTTGCGTACCATAAGTAGCCAAAGAAAACCAAAACGGTAAACCGCGGGCCCGGCGTGTCAAATGAATGGCGTAATCTGCTGGGTTCCACTCGTTGCGGTCCACTTGGTCGAGGTAACTAGCGAACTGAGAATGAGCATTCGCCCCATGTTCCGGCTGCCGATATAACAAAGCACAGCAGTCGTAAGGAGCAAACAACCATTTGTGTGGGTCCACCACAAAAGAATCAGCAAATTCTACTCCGGAAAATAAATTACGAGCCGAGGGCGCCGCCAAGGCCGCCCCACCGTATGCCCCGTCCACATGCAGCCAGAGGTCTCGGCGTTGACACACTTCGGCTACCCCGGCCAAGTCATCAATAACCCCCGCGTTGGTCGTCCCAGACGAAACAACCACTGCAAACACCCCAGCCGAATCTTTAACCAGGGCTGCTTCGAGGGCTTCGCCGGTCATGCGTCCCCGCGGATCGCCTGGCACTTCAAGAACCCCGCAATCCATCACCCGGGCCGCCGCCGCCACCGAACTATGGGCGTCGGTGGTCGCAGCAAAACGCCAAGAGCCTGACCTTCCAGATCGCTTAGCTTTATCTCGGGCGGCCACCAAAGCGCTCAAGTTGCCCAGAGTGGCCCCCGAAACAAAACACCCACCTGCGCTTTCGGGCCAGTCCAGTAAAGAAACCAACCAGGCCAAGGCTTGATTTTCAGCAGCAATGGCCCCCGCTCCTGCTTCCCACGTGCCCGCAAATACTTCTGCCGCACTCACCGCTAAATCAAATACCAGCGAAGCTTCAGTTGGGGCAGCCGGAATATAAGCCAAGTTCATGGGGTCATCTTGGGCTCGAGTGGCCGCCACCAGCACCTCGCTAAATAGCCGTAAAGCTTCTGAGCCACCAATGCCCTCCGGGGTTACTGTTTCTCCCATTTCTGCATTGAGTTCACCTACCGAGCGGGCGGCGGTAAGTGGGTCTTGCCCGTGAATGATCCGATGCTTACTCCAATCCATAACCGATTGCAGTAATTCTTCATCGTGAGGCCAAAAAAGCTCCTCGTTCTTCACTTGTCTATATCTTGAGTGGTTTCCAACACAATGCGCAGCAAGCGGGCGAGTTCAGCCATTTCGGCTTCGGTCAACCGGCCAGTTGCTCGTGCTTCTTCTCGGTTAAAGGCCGGCATTATCTCGTCAACTACTGTCCGGCCCTTGGTGGTGAGCGCAACCACTACTTTTCTTCGGTCTTCAGGGTGGGTACTCCGTTCGCTGAAACCTTTACGCTCCAACGTGTCGAGCACCCCCGACAACGTGCCGGCGGTTATTCCTGCCTCAACCGCTAAACCTCGGGATTCTTGCTCCCCCCACACCCGCAGCACAAAAAGCACCACGAAAGCACTCCACGACAAGGCGTGGCTACTCAACACCGTGCGTTCCATGTGGGTGCGCACGGCGGTCGCCGCTCGAAAAATATTTGAGACCGTAGCCAAAGAATCAAGGTCTAAAGAAAGAGCGGCCATTTTGTCGGTTACCAATTTTTCACCGGCCGGCATTTGACCTTTACTGTTCATTAGTGCATTATCCATAACGCCACACTACTGTTTGGTGCCAAACGAATTACTCATAGCCAAAAGGAACAACATCTCCCCCACCTGTCAAGACATTGACGCCACTCCTCTCGCTTGGCGAGAGGCCGGTACCGGACCGGTCATGTTATTTCTGCATGGCCTCGGCGGCTCACGGACTGCTTGGGAGCCCCAACTTCTCGACTTGGCTGACACCTACCGTTGCGTAGCCTGGGACATGCCCGGCTATGGAGCCTCGGCACCTGGCCCCGATTCTCTTACTTTTTCTCACCTTGCCCAGGCGGTCGCTAACCTGCTTGACGCCTTGGAGGTTAAACGAGCAGTCGTGGTGGGGCTTTCTTTAGGGGGCATGGTGGCTCAACACTTTGCCCTCGAACACCCCGAGCGCATCTCCAGTTTGGTCTTATTAGACACCAGCCCTGCCTTTGGTCTGGACGGCACCACCGATGCACAAACATGGGCCGACCAGCGCCTTAAGCCCTTGGCCGAGGGGAAAACCCCTGGCGACATCGCCCCCATGGTTCTTCAATCGGTAGCTGGCCCACAAATAAGTTCAGCAAACTTGGCTATAGCCATCGCAGCCATGGAACGCATCTCCCCCGCTGGGTTAGCGGCCACCGTGCGCTGCCTCCCCAGCCACGATACCCGAGAGCGCCTGCCGGAAATCTCGTGCCCCACTCTGGTATTGGTAGGTGACTTGGACACCGAAACCCCGCCCGCTTACAGCCAACTCTTAGCTCAACTCATTCCCCAAGCCCACTACGCCGAGGTAACCGGCGCCGGGCATCTCAGTAATCTTGAAAAACCCGACCAAGTAAACCAACTCATCCGCAACCATTTAAAGGAAACAACATGAGTCAATACGACCGCGTCCGTGTGCTGTGGCCCGACCATTTGGGCATCTCCCGAGGAAAATACCTACCCGGGCATTTGGCCCACCGCGGCACCCGACACGCCATCGCTGTCTTTGGTTTGGGTTACGACCGCGACATGGTTCCCGCCCCTGGTGCCATGATTTTGGAAGGCATGCCCGACATGGAATGTCACTTTGCTATGTCTGAAGTCCAACCCGGTTGGGAAGATCGCGTTGGGGTCGTGGTGGGCGACCTGGAACGCAATGCTGAGCCCTTGGCTTTGGCTCCAAGAAACGTTTTGAAAGAAGCGATCTCCGCTTGGGAAGATCTCGGTTACCGCCCCCAGATCGGCATTGAACTTGAGGCCTACGTTATGGAACCCGATAACCAAGGCGGATGGCAGCCCTACAGTTGCCCTGGATCTTTTGTTTACGGCACCGGTCCCATCAACGATCCAGCCGGAGTTGCTGAAGCCATTTGGGAGGCCTCGCAAAAAGTTGGGTTTCGAGTGGAGTCCATCAACACCGAATACGACACCGGCCAGTTTGAATTCACTCTTGAATATGACGATGCCTTAGCGGCGGCCGATGAAACTTTTCTCTTTAAAACCATGGCGCGAGATGTGGCCTACACCAATGGCCATTTACTTTCTTTTATGCCTCGGCCCTATAGCGATATTGGCGGAAATGGCCTCCATGTAAATTTCAGTTTGTTAGACGCGGAAGGAAACAACGCTCTCTTGGATCCCGCTGCTTCCGACGGGCTTTCGTTGTTGGCTCACCAGTGCATCGCTGGCCAACTGCATCACTTGCCCGCGGCGGCCGCTCTTTGTGCCCCTACGGTGAATTCTTATAAGCGTCTTAAGCCCGGACAACTTTCGGGTTACTGGCTGAACTGGGGGCACGACCACCGAGGGGCCACCGTTCGGGTGAACCCTGAGCGTAACGCCAGTACCCGACTAGAAAATCGTATGCCTGATGGCGCAGCCACCATTCATACCGCAGTGGCCGCCGTACTCACTTCAGCTCGCTTGGGGGTCTCCGCAGGCTTGACTTGCCCTGATCCAGAAACCGGCGATGCCCTGGAAACGGCTTGCACCGAAGAGCATGTACCCAACAATTTGAAAGAAGCGTTAGAAACACTGGTGGCCGATACAGATTTTGTAGAGGCCATCGGTCCGGCCATGGTGGCTCAGTTTGTTGCCGTCAAAGCAGACGAATGGGAAAAATATGTGGCTGCCGTAGGTGATTTAGAGAAAGCCCAAAATCAAATCACCGAGTGGGAAAACACGATGTACCTGCCGTACCTCTAATCGTCAACTGAAGCGGCCCCTCGCCGAATGTGAGCTAAAGTTTCTTCTTCTGCCCGGTTGGGATCGTCGCTTAAGAGAGCCTCCAAGAGTTGCCGATGCTCGGCAACTTCGCTTACCTGGGGGCCCGATCGTGCAGTCTCCGCAAAAGATAATACGGCCATGCCCCGACCCCAAATGGTGTCAAAACAATCAAGCAACACTGGGTTGGCGACTGCTTCCAAGGTGGCTCGATGAAAAGCTCGGTTGGCTAAAAATTGGTCCGAGGGTTTTGCTCCTTGTGCTTCATTAAGCCCGCACAGCGCACCTTCCAGAAGCGGCCGGTGTTGCTCTCCGGTTTGCGCCACCAACCGGGCGGCGAAGCCTTCAACCGGTTCACGAGCCTGATACATGGCCGCTACGTCGGAAGCGGTAACACCGCGAATGGTGTAGCCCTTGGCCGCCGCCACCAACAGGCCATCGTTTTGCATGCGTTGTAGGGCTTCACGCACCGGAGTACGAGACATTTCAAGTTCTTCAGCTAAGCGGTCCATAATCAAACGATCACCGGGTTGAAAAATCCCGTCCAACACGGCATGCAATATTTGGTTGTAAGCCAGTTCAGCGAGGCGACGGTCATCGCGTCCTACTGGTCGTAAACCCATGGAAACTGCCATTGCTTTAACCCATCATCTTGCGGTAGCCGTCACGGGTTTGGGGAAGTTTTTGTTCCAAAATGCGCGAGGCCACCACGGTGCGTAAAATCTGTGCCGTACCGCCTCCGATGGTGAACATTCGCACATCGCGGTACATGCGTTCCAGTGGGTTGTTTCGGGAGTAGCCGGCCGCCCCAAATACTTGAAGCGCATCGTTCGTTACCTCAATGCTGGTTTCGGCAGCAAAGATCTTGGCTTGAGCAGCGAGCGAGGCATCGGGGAAAGGGCTGTCTTGGCTTCCGCGAGACTCCGCCGCCCGGTACAAAAGGCTGCGGGCCGCTTCGAGTTTGGTGCACATGTCAGCCAGCATCCATTGCAGTCCTTGAAACTCAGCGATGGGTCGATCAAATTGTTCACGCTCTTTGGCAAACTCGAGTGCTCGTTGATAAGCCCCGGCGGCAATACCCAAACCAACCGTTCCGGCCCCCACACGTTGGCTGTTGTAAGCATTCATCAGGTCGGCAAAACCGCGCCGAAACCCGGAGGGCGGTAATAACACCATGTCGGCAGCCACCTCCATATCTTTGAAAATAACTTCCATTTCGGGGATACCCCGCAGACCCATGGTGGGTTCACGTTTTCCGAAACTTAAACCGGGGGTCTCGTCACGGATGGCTAAGAATCCGCCGATGCCTTGTTCTTGACCTTGCTCGTCAAAAACTCGAGCAAAGATCAAATGCAGTTTGGACACCCCGCCGCCGGTGATCCAGTGTTTCTTACCATTCAATACATAGGTATTTCCTCGTTTATCGGCCCGGGTAGTCATCAAAGAAGCTGCGCTTCCGGCATCTGGTTCGGTGATGCAGATCGCTGGTTTGTCCCCGTTGAGCACAAATTCGGCAGCCATTTTTCTTTGACTCTCCGTGCCGTAGGCCAGCACAGCCGAGATGGCCCCCATATTGGCTTCTACGGCAATCCGGCCGGTGACCCCGCAATGTTTAGCCATTTCTTCAATGACCAGTACGGCATCAAGAAACGAGTGCCCCAACCCGCCCAGTTCTTGAGGCACGGTCATGCCGGTAAACCCGGCTTCTTGCAATGTAGCCACGTTGTCCCACGGGTACTGCTCGGTGCGGTCGATTTCGGCGGCTCGAGGGGCGATCACCTCGGTGGCCAGTTCCCGGGCCCTTTGTTGCAAAGCTTCTTGTTGGGGGGTGAGGTTCCACATAGTCGTTTCCTTTAGAGGGTTAAGCCATTTTGCCAACGGTCAAGAATTTCTTGTACCGATATTTCACCGAGCGGGCCGCCGAGAAAACGTATCTCTCCGGGGGTGTCGTGCAGGGTGGGAACCACCCCGGTGACGGAGATAGCGCCGTGGCGGGGGTCATCTATGGTGACCACAGAATTTCGGGCCGCTACCTGCGGGTGGGCCAAGTATTCGCTCACTGTTTGTACCTTGCCGCAGGGAATACCCACCTCGTTACAGGCGGCCACGATTTGGTCGGCCGGATGATCAGCTACCCAGGTGGCTACCGCTGCGTTAACTACCGGGCGGTGAGCGATACGGGCTTGGTTGGTGGCGAAGCGTTCATCGTTGAGGAGTTCTTCTTGTCCCATGGCTTTTACCAGCAGATTAAACATACGATCGTTGGTGCAGGCCACGGTTACCCATTGCTGGTCGCCCGCTTGGTAGTTGTTGTGAGGCACCGAACGGTGGGTTTCGCCACCCATGCGTTGGCGGCCTACTCCGGTGGCGGCAAAAACGGGGATGAGCTCGTCGAGCACTTTGGCAATGCCGTCGTAGAGAGCTACATCTACCAGTTGCCCTTGTCCGGTTTTTTGCCGGGCTTCGAGGGCTAGGAGTACACCGATGGTTCCGTAGAGTCCGGTGAGGTAATCGGCCAATCCAGAGGCTCCCGACATAGCGGGCGGTCCGTCGGCTTGGCCGGTGAGGTCGCTAAATCCCGTAAAAGCTTCGGCAATGCGCGCTACCCCGGCGGTAGTGGCGAGCGGGCCTACCCGGCCGTAACCGCTGACGGAAAGTTGAATGAGCCCGGGGTTTTTCTGTCGTAGTTGTTCATAGCCCAAACCCCAGCGGTCCATGGTGCCGGTGCGGTAGTTTTCGATAAGTACATCGCTTTGGGCGACTAGTTCTTTGAGTTCAGCGGCCCCATCGTCGGTGCGGAGGTCGATCTCTACGCTGACCTTGTTTCGGGCATCGCTTAACCACCAGTAGGTATCTCCGGTGGGGCTTTCGGTGCCCAGTCGTCGCATGGGGTCGCCTACCCCGGGTTGTTCCACTTTTATCACCTCGGCACCGAACTCGCCCATAATGGTGGCGGCAAAGGGAGCGGCCAAAATGGTGGCAGCATCGATGACCTTTAGTCCTTCGAGCGGTTTCATTTTTGATTTCGCTTCTTTACCGCTATATGTGCTTCAGTAACCCCGTTAACAAAGTTCGAATTTACGTATTTCATGGGTTGAAGTAGTTCAAGGTCTACGTTGGCGGCCAAGACCTCTTCTATCAAAATAGCGAGTTCCATGCGGGCCAGAGAGGCCCCTAAACAAAAGTGGGCTCCGCCGCCACCGAAGGCCACATTGGTGGGCACACGGGGGCGGCCCACATCAAACTTGTGCGGGTTGGGAAACTGAGCGGGGTCAAAGTTGGCTCCGGCGTACCACATCACGATTTTGTCTCCGGCAGCGATTTTGGTGCCAGAGAGTTCGGTGTCGCAAGTAGCGGTGCGGCGAAAGTAAAGAATAGGTGAAGACCAGCGCACGACTTCTTCAACGGCGCTGTCTAGTAGCGAAGGGTCGCTTCGAAGGCGGTCAAACTGCTCTCCGAATGCTGACCAGCAAGCAGCCAAATGCGACATGGCCGATCGGGTAGTTTCGTTGCCGGCAAAAATCATGAGTTGAAAGAAGCGGGCGTATTCGGTTTCGGTTAGGGCTTGGCCGTCGATGGTGGCGGTGGCCAGTTGGGTAAGCATGTCGGGTTGAGGATTGGCCAACCGTTCTGCTCGAACTCGGCGTGCGTATTGCTCTATGCCGTAAGCGGCGGGGCTTTCAAAGGGCAATTCTCGCAACGGCTTGGTGTTGCCGTAGGCCGTGGGTTCCAAGGGTTCGCTGGAGGTGCCTTCCACGAGGTGGTCGGACATTTCGATCATGAGTTGATGGTCGGCTTCGGGCACCCCCATGATGTCGCAAATCACTCCGACCGGAATGGGAGCCGAAATGGCTTCTGCCCAGTTACCGCCGCCGGCCTCCACAAAAGTTTCGACAAGAGCCTTTACTCGGCCACGAATAGACTCTTCATATTTTTGTACGTGTTTTGGAGTAAAAGCCGAACTCACCAAACGACGGAGCCAGGTATGGACCGGCGGGTCAAGGTCAATCATGGATGCCCGACCAGGTCGCACATCTGCGTCGATGTCGTAAATTTGAATGTGGCCTAACTCAGAGGAGTAGGTGGTGGTATCACGAGAGACCTCTACGAGGTCCGCGAGCCGGGTTACTGACCAGAACCCTGACCCGTAAGGCCCGGAGGGGTTCCAGACCAGGCCGGGGCGAGAGCGAATTTCATCGAAGAGACCCTGAGGTATGCCGTGGTCGTAATGCGCCGGGTCGGCCAGATCAATAGTTTGGGTCATTCCTTGATACTTTCTGCTTGCTCTTTAGCTGCTCGTTGGGTCATTTTTACTACTTGGCGTTGAACCACGCTGCCTCCCATACTTTGGAGTGCCGGAAAGACCGCCGACAACGTGTCCGCAGTTTGGCCATCAAAATTTCGGTATTGCCGGAACCCTTCGCCAAGAGGTTTGACTACTTGAGCAAAGATCTCGTCATTTTCACAATGCAATGCATTATGGGATTTTTCTAGGGTCACCCAGAACTGCCGTGCGGCCGGGGACTCCGGGCAGGTGGCGAAAGCCATGGAGGCGTGGACATCAAGAAAAGCAGAGTGGTGATGTTCATCTACCGTGGCCCAACAATCTGCTACTTGTTGCCAACGATCACCGACTTCGTAGCCAGCGAGTTCGGCGCGCCAAATAAGCGAGGTGAGGTCGGCGAAAGCAAAGCCTCGTTCGGCTTTTTGTATTTCATCATCAAACACGGCCAAAGCAGCGGTAATTTCGCCACTAGCAATAAGCCTTATTGCGAGATGCCAAATGAGATGGGTGGAAAAAAGGTTTTGGGTTTCCCACCGGTCTTGCGTGGAAGTAAGTAAGTCCATGGCGTCTTGGTGGCGCTGTTGACTTTCATAAACATGGGCCAGGGCATGGAGGGCCCACGCATCGTCTGGGTCGGCGGCTAGGGCCGCTAAACCTTTTTCTTCTGCTTCGGCAAAGTGTCCAGACTCTTCAAAGGCGAACGCCAATTCACCGTTTACCCAACTTTGGCCGGGAGACGCCAATGTCCAGTTTTGGGCAGCGCGTTGCGATGACTGTAGTCGTCGTGGGCTGTCTCCTACATGGAGGTAGAGATCATGTGCCATACGTATGGCGATGAGGTCGTGGGGGTGCGCCGCGGCGATGGCATCCCAGCGTTGTGCGGCCTGCGTGAAGTTTCCTTCAACCATGGTGATGAGTGCTTCTACATGGTTGCGCTCGCGGGGGGAGGCACTTCGTGAACGATAATCGGCGGCCAAAAGGTCGGCTTGCAGTTCTGCTCGCTGTGGGTCAGCACCTCCGAGTATTTCTCCCGCGGTGGTGACCACTAAACCCATAACGAAGCCTGCGTCGTTTTCGGTGAGGGCCATTAATCGGGCGCCGGGGTCGCCGCGAAAAGAAAACATCTCGTTCAAGGCGGCGTTCCACCCGGCAAGGGTGGCAGAGGCGCTCGCTACTAGGGGTTGTTCAAACGCATCGATTACTACTTCCATTGCCCTCCTCCGTTCTTTGGTATACCGTATACGAAGTCAATTTCAACCAGCAAGTCGGTCTCTACTTCTTGCCCTATTTGGCTGCGCGAATGCTCAGCGACCCACTAGGGCAACCGGCCACCACTTTTTCGGCACGCTCCAACGACAACAACCTTGTTCCTACCGTCGAAGCCACCCCGGTGTCATCGTTGAGCAAAAACACTTCGGGCTCCAACATCTCGCAATTGCCAATACCGATGCACTTTTCTGCATCTACTTGCACCTCCACCAGGTCTTCGCTCATACTGTTGATCCTCCTTGGGCAGCCAGGTCCAAAGAAAGCACACCGTGAACAAAGTTGGAATCCAGTCGCACTGGTTCAGAATTTTTGGTCAGGCATATGCCTCTTTCACGCATCTCTTCAATGAGCACTCGAATCTCCAATCGAGCCAAAAATGCTCCTAAACAAAAGTGAGGGCCTCCCCCGCCAAAAGCAAAGTGATCGTTTTCTTGGCGCCCCACATCAAAGGTGAAGGGGTCGGCAAAAACCGTCTCATCCCGATTAGCCGAGGCATACCACATCACCACTTTTTCGCCCGCCGCAATATCGGTGCCCGCCAGTTGCGTGGCCACCTGGGTAGTACGGCGAAAATGCAGTACCGGGGTAGCCCAGCGCAACACTTCTTCTACTGCGGTATCCACCAAGTTGGGGTCGTGAAGCACCCGCTGCCATTGGTCAGGAAAATCTGCAAAGGCCTCTCCTCCATGAATCATGGCTGTCCGAGTGGTTTCGTTTCCGGCAAAAATAAGCAGCTGAAAAAAGTTGCGAAACTCTTCGGCCGTCAAGCTGATGCCTTCAACCTCGGCAAAAACCAACTGGGTCACCAAGTCTTTTTGCGGTGATTGCCGTCGGTCTTCACCGATCCTGGCTCCGTATTCAAAAAGGGCATGGCTGGCCGGGCTATTAAAAGGCAGCAGACGAACCGGGGTGGTGTTCCCATAGGCATCATCAGGCAGAGGGTTTTGTTGGCCAGTGGTGCCCCCCACCAAATGGTTAGTTAACTCCACCATGTAGTCGGCTTCCTCAAGGGGAACCCCCAAGATGGAAAGAATGACCTGAATAGGTAAAGGTGCCGCTACTTTTTCTACCCAATCACCGCCCCCCTCTTCAAGGTAAGCATCAAGAAGTTCCCCAGCAATCCGACGAATAGTTTCTTCCCAAACCAACAAATTGCGGGGCGTAAAGAGCGAAGACACCACACGCCGCAACCGAGTATGACTCGGAGAATCAGAATCAATAAGCGACCGGCGGGCCTCTAAAGCATCTGCCTCAAGGTCCCACAAGTTGGTGTGCCCAATGGCTGACGAAAATATCTCAGGGTTTCTTGAGACCTGACGTACATCTTGATAGCGGGTAACGGCCCAAAAGCCATTGTCCTCGTAAGGGTGCCATACCAAACCTTCGGTGGCTCGCAACTTGGCGAAGTCCTCGTGGGGGATCCCTTGAAGATAAATTTCTTGGGTAGCGATATCCATCATGGCCGCTCCTAACTGAATTCCAGAAAGCGAGCTCGTTCCCAATCGTTGACCTCATCAACGTCAGGGGAATGCTCGGCGGCCAGAGCCACCTCGGCCTGGGCCAGGCTGACATAACTGGCCGCGAAATCATCCCCTAACAAGCCCGCCAAGGTGCTCCCTTTAAATGCTTCAATGGCACCGGCAAGATTGGTAGCCAATGCGGTGGCTTCACCCGGGTTGGTGTAGCCGTCACCTTCGGTCATGGCCGGCAATTCCAAAGCCTGGCTTAACCCGTCAGACCCGGCGGCTAAAATTGCGGCCAACATCAAATAAGGATTAGCATCTGAGCCCGCTTGGCGAAACTCCACCCGGTTGGCCGAAGACCCCGGGGCCACCACACAACGCGCTAATACTGTGCGGTTATCTAACCCCCATAAAACATGGGTGGGAGCAAAGGTATAGGGGCGTACCCGCTTGGGGCCGTTTACCGTTGGCGCTGAAATAAGCGACATGGCTGGGGCGTGGGCCAATTGCCCGGCCGTCCATTGGGCCATGAGTTCGTTGGGAAGGTGTTGGGCGTCGGCAAAGGCGTTCACCCCCTCAGCATTTAGACTGGTGTGCACGTGCATGCCCGAACCGGACTCTTCGGTAAAAGGTTTGGGCATAAAAGTGGCTCGCAGGCCGTGCTGTACCGCTACCTGGCGCACAATTGACTTATAAAGCACTGTGTTATCGGCGGTGGTCATGGCATCGGCAGGCCCGCAGTTGATTTCAATCTGACCCGGACCGTACTCGGCGTTTGACCCTTCAACTTCTATGCCTGCACCAGCCAGAGCAGCACGCATATCCGCAATAACTTCTTCGAGTTCCAGAGCATCGGTCAACGAACTGTATTGAATGTGGTTTTGCACCCGATCCCAGTCGGCATCACAAAGGTAAAACTCTAATTCGGTTGCCACAAAAGGATCCAGGCCTTGTTCACGGCATCGCTCAATTTGTTTCGCCAATACGGCCCGCGGTGAAAGTGGGTGAGGTTTGCCATCTTCGCCAAAAGCATCGGAAAACACCAAGGCGTACCCTGGACGATGGGTCAGTAAACGACCGGTTGATACATCCGGCATTAAACAGGCGTCCAAATAACCGGTCTCCATGTTGACGAACTCATTATCAGGCAAATCATTTTGCATATCAAAAACAAACATGGCGTCGGCGATGTTGACCCCCTTGTGTACACAGGTAGCAAAGAAACGATCCACCGGTACCCGCTTGCCTCGCAGATGACCTTGGGTGTCAGGGGCGGCGATTTCTACGGTATGGATCTGATGTTCGTTACATAAGGTAAGAAACGATTCCAGAGTGTGTGGGGTGTGGATCATGCGGGTTGCTTTCTGTGAGTTGCTACACGGTAAGGACAAGGCGACCTTTTAAGTCACCATTTCTGAGACGGTCATGAGCGATTTGGGCTTGGTCAAGGGGCAGGGATTCCACTGGTTGAACGATGGATGGCTCACGGTGAGCGAAAGCCAAGAGTTCGTCAAGTTCGGGGCGGGACCCCCAAAAACTAGACATAAAACGTGCCTCATGGGGCACCGCTCCTAAACCAAAGGGAATGCGCCCGCCGAACAACCCCACTACAGCCACCAAGCCTTGACGTTTTACTACTTGGGCGGCGGTGGTCAAGGTGGCTTCAGCCCCAATGAAGTCAAGCACCACGTCGGCGTGACCTAAATCGTCGTTGGGGCCGAGCCCTTCATGAGCGCCTATTTCTAGAGCGGAAGCCTGTTTGTCGGCCGCGAGGTCGACCGCCGCCACCTGGGCTTCGGTGAGGAGACGCAAATAACGAATGGCGTACTGGCCTAGACCGCCCGCCCCAATCACCATAACCCGACCGTTTTTTCCTCGAGCCCGCAGGGTGTCTACGCCCTGCTTGACCGCTCGGTAGGCGGTCAGTCCGCCGCAAGCTAAAGGTGCGGCGTTTATGGGGTCAAGGTCGCCCAGTGGCGAAAGGTATGACGGGTCAGGGATGCGCATGCGTTCGGCGTACCCGCCGTCGGTGAATAACCCGGCTTCAGTGGCTTCGGGGCAAATTTGTTCTAAGCCATCGGCGCACTGTGGGCAGTTTCGGCACCCCCAGGGCGCATAAACCATGACCGGGCCGAGTTGTTCGTGTACTCCGGTAACTTCGTGACCCAGCACCATAGGCAAGGGACTGGGGAAGTCACCGTCTACTACATGAAGGTCTGAGCCGCAGACCCCGCAAGCGGTGACCTCAATAATGGTTTCACCATCACCCACCGTGGGCTCGGGGTGGTTTTCCACCACGCGGAGGGGTTGATTTACCCCGTCGAGGACCACGGCGCGCATCAGTAACTCTTGGGCATGCCCAAGACCTTTTCGCCGAGGAAGGCCAAGATGAGATTGTTGTTGATGGGCGCTACTTGGTAGAGCCGGGTTTCTCGAAGTTTGCGTTCTATGTCGTATTCGGTTGCGAAACCGAACCCGCCGTGAGTATCGAGGGCGGCATTTCCGGCGGCCCACGAGGCTTCAGAGGCTAAGAGTTTGGCCATGTTGGCTTCGGCACCGCATGGTTCGCCGCGGTCAAAAAGTTCTGCTGCTTTGTAGCGCATGAGGTCGGCGGCTTGCAGGCTGGCGTAGGCCTTGGCTAGGGGGAACTGCACCCCTTGGTTTTGCCCAATGGGCCGACCAAAAACGTGGCGTTCGGTAGCGTAGGCCGAGCCGCGCTCAATGAAAAACCGTCCATCGCCAATGCATTCTGATGCGATGAGAATGCGTTCGGCGTTCATGCCGTCGAGTATGTGGCGGAACCCCTGGCCTTCGGTACCGATGAGCGCAGCAGCGGTCACGGTCACTTTGTCGAAAAACACCTCAGTGGTGCTGTGGTTCATCATGGTAGGGATGGGGTTAATGGTCAGACCGGGCACCAGATCGCCTTGATCGTCGCGAAGATGGATCAAAAATACCGAGAGGCCGTCGAAGGGTCGTTGACCTTCTTTTACTGGACTGGTGCGAGCTAACAACACCATGAGGTCTGAGTAAAGAGCTCGGGAGGTCCATATTTTTTGTCCGGTTATTACCCAGTTGTCACCTTGGCGTTCGGCTTTAGTGCGAATGCTGCTGGTATCTGACCCGGCGGTGGGTTCAGTAACCCCGAAGGCTTGTAGACGGTATTTGCCTTCAGCGATAGCCGGCAGGTAGTGCTGCTTCATTTCTTCTGACCCGTGACGCAGTAAGGTGCCCATGACATACATTTGGGCATGGCAGGCGCTGGGGTTGCCGCCGCTGGCGGCGATTTCTTCAAGGATGACCGAAGCGCCGGTGAGGTCGAGCCCGCCGCCGCCGTATTCTTCGGGAATTAATGCGGCCAACCAACCGTGGGCCGTGAGGTCAGCGACGAACTCTTCGGGGTAGCGGTCGGGTTCCAGAGAGCGCCAGTACTCGTTGCCATATTTGTCAGCCAACCGTCGCACTTCGCTACGGATGGCTTGGCGGTGTTCGACGCTGGTGGTCATACTGTTTTTTCTTCTTGGTCACCAAAGAACCCTGAGGCTTCAAGGCGAGCGGCGGCCGCTACACCGCTTTCGTGGAGGTGAGATTCCATGGCCTGGCGGGCTTTGTCAGGGTTGCGTTCTCTTAATGCTCCAAGAATCTCGGTATGATGGTGCACTGCTTTGTGGTTCCATCCGTCGGCGAATTCGTAATAGTTGGCCGGCACGGAGCGTTCAAGGTGGCGGAGCAGCCAGCGAGTGCGGCGAGGGGCGTGCAAATTGATGAGCCGGTGAAAGTCGTGGTTAAGTTGTTGCAAGGCGGAGGGGTCGTCTTGGATGAACTGGTCATGGACTTTTTGTAGGTCTTCAAATTGATCGGCAGTGAGGCTCTCAGCGGCCATTGCCGCTGCTCGGCCAGCAATGACGCCAAAGAGTTCGAAGTGGTCGACAATGTCTTCGGGGGTGAGCAAGGCGACCGAAGCGCCACGGCGAGGGTTCAGTTCAAGAAGACCTTCTTGACCCAACGTAACCAGTGCTTCTCGAATGGGACTACGGCTAACGTCAAGCGCTTGGCTTACTGCGTCTTGGTCTATTTTTTGACCGGGACGAAGCGCACCGGTGAGAATGATCTGTCGAAGGTAGTCCGCTACTCCGTCGGCCAGCACGCCGCGCCGACGTGAACTTGGAGAAGATGGAGGGTACGGAATGCTCATAAATAAATACAATATTCACTTTCTACCTTGGCTGCAACCACCCGTAGCGGGCAAAGTCTTGACAACGGCCGCTCCATGTGGCATAAAGTGTACTTAATATTCATTTGGTACCAAACAGCAAGCTAAGGGAGAAAAGCATGACTGCAACACAATCCGGGGGGTCGGGAGGCCTCGTCAAATCACTCGGTACGAGAGACGTCTTCGTCGCTGGCACCGCACTTGTGGTCGCCACCAGCACGCTGGTCACCGACTTCATTGGCTACTTCACCTTGGGGCTGTCTTTTGTCATGGCCATTTTGGTGGCTTTTGTCATCAACCTGTGCCTGGGTATGAGCGCCGCAGAACTTGCCGTGGCTTACCCCAAAGCAGGCGCCATTTACGAATACGGCCGTGACGTCTTTGGTGGTACCACTGGTCGGTTTGCTGGCCTGTTCTTAGGCCTGACCTTCGTAGGTATGTTCCTGCTGGTCGGCCCTGGTGAAACAGCAGCAGGTGGTTTCGGCCTCCAAGCACTGTTCAACACCGGCTCCGGTCTGAACTGGTTCATCGTGATCCTGGTCATTGCCGCCGCTATTCCCAACCTCATGGGCATTCGAGTAGCGGCCAAGGTAAGCGCCGTGCTCTTGGTTGGCATGTTGGCCATTCGCTGGATTTTCGGCATCGCCGGATTCTTAGGTTTGGGCGATGTGGGCTCATGGTCGGCAAGCAACCTCAACACCGGCGGACCCGGTGCTTGGGACTGGTTTGGTGGCACAGGATTATTCGCCACCGGCCTGGTAATGGCCTTCTGGAGTTTCGTCGGTATTGAGTTTGTGTGCTCGCTAACCGAAGAAGTCGAAAACCCTCGCAAGGCTATGCCACGAGGCATCATCTACGGCCTCTTGGTCATCATGGGCACCTCGCTCCTGATGGGTATCGGGGTTACCGGTGCCACTACAGCCAGCGGCGCTCCATGGGCCGAAGTGGCTTTAGGTGCCGCCGGTTGCGACGGGGCTTGCCCTCAACTTGCGGTTGGTGAAGAATTCTTTGGCGGGTTCGGTCGAGGCCTCATGGCTTTAGCTTCCATCCTCGCCACCTTGGGTTCCATGACCGTAGCCATTGCTGCCATATCACGCATTATTTTCTCCATTGCTCGTGACGGCGACTTCTTCGGACCTCTGTCAGGAATCTTCAGCAAAGTAAACCCAAACACCGGTACCCCAGTGAACGCCATCGTGCTTTTCACCATCGGGTCAACCATCCCCGCTCTTTACAGCTCGGATGTAACCATGTGGATATTCTCAGGGGCTTATCTCTGGGTTCTGCTCTACATTGCTTACAACGGTTTGGCTTTGTTCCATAGACTCTCTGCACGAGGTGCTGACCCGGTTTATGGAAGCTGGTTCCCTCTGGTGGCTTTGGCTGGTATCGGCTTGAGCATCATGGGCCTCTACTACGCCTTCTTGGGTGCGCACGGTGAGTTTGGTGGACGTTCCATCAAGGTGTTGATTATCGCAGCGATCGCCACCGGGCTAGCCGCTGTCTTAAACAAGAACCCAAATAACCCTGAGGCCTCTTAGGTCTCAGACATTGAAATATAGTCAGGCGGTTTTGCCACCTAACTAATGGGTATCCCCAAAAACCCAGAAGCGCCCCCCGGTTTAACCGGGGGGCGCTTTGCGTGGGTACTTATTTTGGTGGACGAATGCCGCGAAACTCCCAGTCGCCACCTTGAGCGGTAGAGAGCACTTGTTCTGAAGCACTGGGTTGTGCTCCGCAGTCTTCACCAATAGCCACTGGGCCATGCACGATGGTGTTGGTCAAGGCCCCTAAGCCTTCGACTTCTACGGTTACTACGTCGCCGGGGTACACCGTACGAGAATTGGCTGGGGTGCCCGAAAAAATCATGTCCCCGGGTTCCAGGGTGATGGTGCGGGCCAGATCGGCCACCAAGTAGTTCATGTCCCAGGTCATCTCGTTGGTGTTGCCATCTTGCACGACTTTTCCGTTCACCAAGGTGCGCAGGCCTTTGTTGTGGAAATCCCACCCGGTAACCAACCCTGGGCCCACCGGGCACAAGGTATCTGAGCCCTTAACTCGCAGCATTGAACCGGCATCGGTATCACGAAAATCGTGCAAGCCGTAGTCGTTGCCAATGCTGTAGCCAGCGATGTACTCCCCCACTTGGTCGGGACGCACGTTGCGGCAGGTGCGTCCCATGATGATGACGATTTCGCCTTCATAGTTGAGCCAGTGGCAGCGGTCGGGGCGCACTACCTCGCCGCGGTGCGCATTAAGCGAAGAGGTCGGCTTTTGAAAATAGGTAGGGGCCGAAGGCAACGAAACCTGAAACTCCTCTACCCGACTGACGTGGTTGAGGTGCACACAAAGAATCTTTCCCGGCTGTGAAGGCGGCAGATGCACAGCGTCGGCTGCGGCGATGTGACGACCATCGGCGGCCACCAATTCATCCCCCTCGAGGGTCATGGCGGTGACCGACCCTTGGAGCAAAATACGACGTACTTCGTTCATGATTTTTCCTTGTGTGAGTTTTCTGAAAACGTTTGGTACCAAATGATATAGTAGCCGACATGGCAGACACTAAGGGTTTCACCTTTCCTCGTTCGGCAACTGGCAATTCTTCACTAGTCCCCCAACCCCCATGGCATTACTCGGGCGACATGTTGACCATCGAGTACCGTACCGACCCTGCCGCCGTAGCTGAGTTGCTACCCGACCCACTCAGCCTGGCCGACGAAGACCCCGGAGCGGTAGCCATCATTTGGGCCGACTGGCAGTCTTGTTCCGACGACTTCAACGAGGTACTTGACCCCGACCGCATGCAATACAAAGAATGCTTCGTAGTGGTGCGCTGCCAATATCAAGGCCAACACTACAGTCGTTGCGTCTACATTTGGGTCGACAAGGACTACGCCATGGTGCGCGGTCACATTCAGGGTTACCCCAAAAAGTTTGGCGACATTTGGGTTAGCCGCCCAGTCACCGTGGGCAAAGCCGGGCCCCGCTTAGAACCCGGTGGACGTTTTGGCGCCACTTGTTCTTCTTACGGCCGGCGTCTCATCGACGCTGAATTCACTATTACTGGCCACAGCGAGCACACCGGCTTCGTCAATGCCTTACCCATGATCCACCACCGCTTTATGCCCGCTATTGAAGCCGATGGCACCGCTTCGCTCAACGAGTTGGTCACCATGAGCGGCTACGACGCCGAAGTCGGCCCGACCTACACCGGTGATGTGGGGCTACAGGTATTTGATTCTCCGGTTGAAGAACTCACCCGCTTAGCCCCTCAAGAAATGATCGCTGGCTACTGGCGCAGCGTGGGCGTTTCGTGGAACGGCGGCACCACCTTAGAAGGAACCAAATGAGCATCGCCCAGCACCCTTGGCAAGCACCCGACGACCACGGCCACGTTGACTTAACCAGCCACGATGCATGGACCGGTGGCGCCCCTTACGCCACCCTGGAGCGACTCCGCAACGAAGACCCGGTCGCCTGGATAGACGAAGAAGACGGGTCAGGGTTCTGGGCCCTCACTCGCTACCAAGACGTCATCAACGCCAACCGTGAGTGGGAAACCTTTACCTCTTCACAAGGCATTCGTCTTGAAGAAATGGACGCCGAAGAAACCGAAGCCCGACACACCCTCATGGAAACCGACCCACCGGACCACACCCGTATGCGTCGCTTGCTGAGCCGCGGCTTTACTCGTCGTACCGTAGAAACCTACGAAGAACCGATTCGAGAACTTACCGCCGGGATTATTGACCAAGCCGTCGAACACGATGAGTTTGACTTCGTTTCTGAGATTGCCAAAGAACTCCCCATGCGCATGTTGGGCCGCTTGCTGGGCGTACCCGACGAAGACGCTAAACAATTTGTGGTGTGGGGTGACCAAATGCTCTCGAACACCGACCCGGAGTACACCGACCACGTCATCGACCAGGTGGACACTGACCAATACCGGCTTATCCCTTTTCGGAGTCCCGCCGGATTGGAAGTTTTCAAGTACGCCGAAAACATAGCAAGCGAACGCCGAGCCTGCCCCGGCCACGATGTGATCTCTCAACTCCTCGCCCCCACCACCGATGGTGAACCGCTCAGCGAATTGGAATTCAATAACTTTTTAACCTTGTTAGTAGCAGCCGGCAACGACACCACCCGTTACACCTTGGCCGGCGGCATGCAGGCCCTCATGGAAAACCCAGACCAAATGGCTTTACTGCGCTCTGATCCATCGCTGATTGACACCGCCGTGGAAGAGATTTTGCGCTGGACATCGGTAACCACCCACTTCCGCCGCACGGCTACCAAAGACCTCGAGTTGCATGGCCAACAGATAAGCGCAGGCGACAAGGTCGTCTTGTGGTGGATTTCCGCCGACTACGACCACCGCAAGTTTGATGACCCCTACCGCTTTGACCTGTCCCGCCAGGACAATGAACACGTGGCTTTCGGCCGCAACGGGCCACACCTGTGCCTCGGAGCGTGGCTGGCCCGCATGGAAATACGCATCACCTTGCAAGAACTCATTAAACGCACGGCCAGCATTGAGCCTGCTGGCCCAGCGGAGCGTTTGCGTTCCAACTTTATTGCCGGGTTTAAACACCTACCGGTGCAGGTCGCTCGGGCCTAGCGTTAAGCCAGACCGTCAACGAGTTGGCCGTCGATCACCACTGGTTGGCCGTCTAGGGCCACCGTGCAGTCACGCATAGGTAAGTCAAAATGGCCTCGGCAAAAACGGTTAGCTGTTTCGTTAGCCCCGGTGGACCACAAAAAGTTTCCGGCGAAAGCCCGCAACTCGGTGCCGTTTATGTCGGCCTTGTCGTAAAGCGGCAGGGCATCCCAACGGCATTGGTGATTCATTCCCCAACCCACGTGGCTAATGGCGTAAGCCTCGGGCTCTTGCCAAGCAGCCAAATATGAAGCGAACAACTCGGCATCCAAGCCATCGCCCTGAATGTCGGTGATGAAATCGTTCTCGATGGTCAAGGTGATGAACGAACGAAGGTATTCCTTAAAGGTTAAGTTGACATCGCCGGGGGCCATAACCACCGTTCCGTTTACCGTTCCGGCCGCCGGGAAGGCCAACACCAGGCCGCCGGGCCAGTGGGCTATATCGCCGGCCTCGGCAACTACGCCGGCTGAGCCTGCACACACTGCGCCAGCGAGGTCAATGGTGAGGTTAGTCCCGGCCGGTGAGGTGACTTGCATCTGAGTCGCCGCGGCGAGAACATCCCGGCCTTTTTGAACCCGCTCTACCAAAGTGGGGTCATAGGCCAGGCGATCAAACACTTCGGGGTGTTCGTTAGAGATCATCAATACTCGGGTTCCCCCACCTAATATTTCTGGTAACTCTGGGGCATGGAGTAAACCTTCAACGGTGCAATCCACGACAAAATCGGCCGCCTTTAAAGCCGCCAAGGCGGCGGGATGGCCAGCGAGCGCCACCGAAGCACCGGTAGAACGAATAGGTACCGGCCCGGGGTTCGGCGGGGTGGGCAAGGTCACGGTTACCGGGTGAGCACCCAGAAAATCCAAAGCAGTGGTGGCGGCTGCCACCAACTCGGATCGGCTCTCGGTTTCGGTGAGCACCACGGCGGTTTGGCCGGCGGTTACCGCACAGCGGCTGAACTGGGCGGCGAAAGATTCAATACGGTGCCAGGGGGTGGTCATGCGGAAGTGTCCTCGTCGTCGTAAAGGCCAGATTTACCTAACCGATCCAAGCACACCTCTTCGCTCCACGGCAACATGGTGGCCCCACAGCGAGCATCTCGGTAAATGCGTTCCAGCGGTGCGGGTCGCAGTAATGCTCGGCCTCCACAAACCCGCAAAGCCAGCGAGGCCATAGATGGCGCAGTGTCCATGGCGGTAACCATGGCAGCCCAAGCCCGATGTACTTGTTCTTCGGTGGGGTCGACCCCTGCTTCGCTAATTACCCGGTAAGTCAAGGCCTGAGACTGTTCATGGGCCAGCACTAACTGGCCCCAACCGTGTTGTTTTTGCGGTTGGTCGCGTCGTTCTTGATCACTATTGTTGCCCCGTAAATAGGTGCCGGTGAAATCCAGCACCGCTTGTTGAATCCCCAAGAAGGCAAAAGACAACGTCATATAAAAAAATGGCCAACGCGTTGATATCTGTTCAAAACAACCGGCGGGCAGATACAACCGGTCGGCGGGCACAAACACGTTGTCAAAGATCATGGTGCGCGACACCGTCCCCCGCATGCCCAGTGGGTCCCAGTCGCCTTCCACGGTGACCCCTTCAGCATCGGTAGGAATACCCAAAAATAAAATGTCGGACTCTTCATCTACCTTGCAGGTGATATTAAACGAATGAGCAGCGTCGGCTAACGAGGCAAATATTTTGCGTCCGGTGACCCGCCATCCGCCTTCTACCGCCACCGCCCGAGTCATTACCCCAGCGGTGGCTCCCGCTTTATGGCCTTCACTAAATAACTGGGCATGAATGTCGCCGCCCTCCACTACTTTGCGAAACATGACGGCTCGACGTTGTTCATGGATCGTCCGATCCTCGTCACTCATAGAAAAATCGTCAGCCAACTGGCCGCACAACAACATGGTGGCCGTGTGCATATTAAAAGTCAGCGCCGTAGAGCCACAATGGCGACCCAACTCTTCGGCCACCAAGGCATAGGTGGCAAAATCTGCTCCGAGACCACCGTGTTCTTCGGGGATGCAAAGCGCCAAAAACCCGGCGTCTCGAAGGTCGTCAAAGTTTTCAAAAGGAAACGACGCTTCGCTGTCGTAGCGGCCGGCGCGTTCAGCAAACGTTGGTCCGAGGGCCGCCATGCGGGCCACCAATTCTTGTTGCCGTTCTGTCTTTGCCATGCTCATTGGGTGGTGCCTTCTTTTATTTGCAGGGTTTTTAAATCACTGTGAAAGTCCAGGGCGTAGTCGCCGCCTTCCCGACCTAACCCACTTATACCTATACCGCCAAAGGGGGCGGTCAGGTCACGGATGAGGAAGCAGTTCACCCATACCGTGCCAGCTCGTACAGCGCGACCTACTCGTTGAGCTCGTTGGTCAGAGGAAGTGTAGATGATGGCTGAGAGCCCGTAGTCGGTGCTGTTGGCTAGGGCCACCGCTTGCTCTTCGTCGGCGAAAGTCTGAAAGGTAAGCACCGGGCCGAAGACTTCATTTTGCACAATTTCGCTGTTGTTGGAGGCTGGCTTGATGAGCGTGGGTTCGTACCACAAACCATCTGGGGTGTGGCGGTGGCCGCCGCGCAATATCTGGTCACCGGCCGCTCGGGAGCATTCCACGAAGGCTTCTACTTGAGCCAAATGCTTTGGGTGAATCATGGGGGTGATGGTGGTGGCATCATCCCAACTGCTGCCCAACACGTGGGCATCGGTGAAGGTGTTAAACATCTGGAGAAATTCTTCGGCTACTGACTCTTCAACAATTAATCGAGTGCCTGCTAAGCAAACTTGTCCCGAATCATCAAACTGACCGGCGGCTTTTTGAGCTGCTGCTTCAAGGTCGGCGTCGGCAAAAACGATAAGTGGCGCTTTACCGCCCAGTTCGGCGGTGAAGGGCACGATGTTGGCGGCCGCGGCGGCCCCAATGTGGCGAGCGGTTTCTGGCGAACCGGTAAAAGAAATACGCCGTGCTCGAGGGTCCCCCACTAAGGCGGCTCCTACTTCTTCGCCGATGCCTTGTACCACGTTAAATACGCCGGGTGGTAGGCCTGCTTCATCTACTAGGTCGGCCAGCAAACTGGCCGAGAGGGGGGACCACTCAGCTGGCTTGAGTACTACCGGGTTGCCGGCCGCTAACGCCGGAGCCAATTTCCAGGTGGCCAACATAAACGGAGCATTCCACGGGGTGATGATGACGGCGGGGCCGGCGGGGAGGCGTTCCACCAAGTTCGCAGTGCCGTTGGAGTCCCACACTCGCTCTTGGTAGGCCTCGGCCAGGTCGGCGTAGGCACGAAAGTTGCGTGCACCTCGGCTGATGACTCGTTCGCGGAGGCTTTCGTGGCGCATGGCCATGTCGGCGCATTCCACCGCGGCAATATCACCCACACGTTCATCAATGAGGTCAGCGACTCGACGCAGATAAGGGCCGCGTCCAGTTGGGCCTAAGGCCGCCCAGGCCGAAAAAGCCTCGGCTGCAGCCTGCATGGCTCGATCGGCTGTGGCGGCGTCGCCAGCCGAAACATCAGCTAATTTTTGTTTCCAATCTCCTGGGGTGTGCGTGGCGAAGGTCTGCGGCGAAGACACACGGCGGCCACCGATGTAGTGGTCAACCGATACCGAAACACCGGCTACCTCTCCCCGTGGTCGTTCTTCACTCACTTTTTGCTCCCTATTTGTTTGGTACCAAATGATCTGTCAAAGTGTAGCCCACAGACCAGATAGGTTTACCGAAACTCCTAGCACCAGAGGTTCTCATGTCTTCTCATCATCTCATGATCATTGGCGATCAACGTGTTGACGCCGCTACCGCCATTGAGGTGCGTTCGCCTTTTGACGGCCGCCTGTTGGGAACGGTGGCTGAAGCCACTACTGACCATCTTGATCAAGCGGTGGCCGTGGCCAAAGCCACTTTGGCTGGGGGGACGCTCCCGGTTTTTGAACGGGCCGCTATTTTGGATCGCCTAGCTGACAGTTTGACTGCCCATCATGAAGAGTTGGCGCAGATGCTTTCGGCCGAGTCGGCCAAGCCCATCACTATTGCTCGAGGCGAGGCTGCTCGGGCGGTAGATACCGTGCGTTTTTCGGCCGCCGTGGCTCGCACTATGAACTCTGAACTCATCACCATGGACGCTAGTTCGGCCGGGGTGGGCAAAACCGGCTGGGTGGCTCGGGTTCCCATCGGCGTGGTGGGGGCTATTACTCCTTTTAATTTCCCGCTGAACTTGGTGTGCCACAAGATTGCCCCGGCTATTGCCGCCGGTTGCCCGGTAGTGCTTAAACCAGCCGATAAAACCCCATTAACCGCCATTCGTCTGGGAGAACTTTTGTTGGAGGAATGTGGCTTGCCGGCGGGCTGGCTTAACGTGGTGCCTTGCATGGGTCCCACGGCTAGTCATTTGGTCGAACACGACGATGTAGCCATGATTACCTTCACCGGGTCGCCGGTGGTCGGTTGGGGCATCCGTCAAAAAGCCCCCAAGAAAAAAGTGTCTTTAGAGTTGGGTAACAACTCGCCGGCCATCGTGGAGCCCGATGTGGATGTGGCTGCGGTGGCCCTCAAACTTCGGGGAGCGGCCTTTGGCTACGCCGGTCAGACTTGTATTTCGACGCAACGCATTTATGTGCACGCCGATATTGCCGAAGAATTCACCGAGGCTTTCGTGGCCGCTGCCGGCACGGTGGTTGTTGGGGACCCTCTTGATGAAGCCACCGAGGTTTCAGCGCTTATCACCGGTGACTCCACCGAACGGGTAGCGGATTGGGTGGCTGAAGCGGTGGCGGCCGGCGCTGAGGTGGCCTGCGGTGGTCAGGTGGGCGACCACGGGATAACCGATCCGACCATTTTGACCGGCATCACCCCCGACATGAAGGTGTCATGCATGGAGGTATTTGGCCCGGTGGTGGGCATCGCCACCTATACCGATTACGAAGAGGCACTTGAGTGGGCCAACGACACTATTTTCGGGTTGCAGGCGGGTGTGTTTACCAACAATTTGGCCAAGGCATTGCGGGCTGCCGAGGCCCTCGATTTTGCCGGGGTAATCATCAACGAGACCCCTTCATGGCGAGCTGACCACATGCCTTACGGCGGCATTCGAGACTCCGGCAACACCCGGGAAGGCCCGGTTTACGCCGTCAAAGAAATGACCGAGGAACGCCTCATCATCATGCAGGCCTAGCTCACAAACGAGCCCAACCAATAGATGGGAACTGTCCCCATCTATTGGCTTAAGAGGCGTCGGCTTGGGCAAAAAGGGTCGTCATGGCGTTGACTATGGTGGGCCAGGTTGGTTCAGGGAATTCATGGCCCATGCCTTCGATCCATACCAATTCGGCGCCCGGGATAGCATCGGCGGTTTCTTGACCGCCCTGGGGAATAACCAGACGATCGCCCGTGCCGTGGATAACCACCGCAGGCAAATCTAATGATTGCAATCCTTCGGTGCGATCCCCGTCAGCAATAATGGCAGCCGTTTGGCGCACCTGACCTTCTGGATGCCACGCCCGGTCAATGCCTTCCGCCGCCCGAGCACGAACCTCGTCATCATCAAAAGGAAACCCGCCGCCCGAAAACAAGCGGGCCGCTTCTAACCCGGCAGCAATACGTTCGTCACGGGTCTCTGGGGCATCACCCATTAAAGCAGCCAACACCTCATCATCGCCCGGAATAAACCGCGGCATAGAAAAAATAGAGGTCAACGAACGCGCCCGATGCGGATGGTCGATTACCAAGCGCTGAGCAATCATGCCGCCCATGGATGCTCCCACGATGTGTGCCGTGTCATGACCAAGAGCATCCAGTACCCCAACGGTATCCCTCGCCATATCCGCCAAGTCATACGGAGCATCAAACGAATCCCCGGCCATGGCCGCACCAAAAATTTCCATCATGTCCGGGTCGCCCAAGTGGTCGAGATAGCTTGACAAACCAACATCTCGGTTATCAAACCGAATAACTCGATAGCCCTGATCAGCCACCATCTGGCAAAGCTCAATCGGCCAAGTAGTCATCTGTGCCCCCAAACCCATAATGAACAACACCGGTGGCGCATCAGCGTCACCGAATGTTTCGTATTCAAAAGTCAAATTATTAGCGTCAAGTTGCGGCATGATTGCTCCAAGTGGCGAGATAGTTACTCTTAAGGCTACGTTCGTATCATGAGCGAGCAACTATGGCACCGGACGGCCGGCGAACTCGCCGACCTTATTTCATCTAAGCAGGTATCAAGCCGTGAGGTCATTGATGCCCACCTCGAAAGAATCGAAGAGGTAAACGGGCACCTCAACGCCGTGACCATCACCTTGACCGAACGCGCCCAAGCGGAGGCGGATGCTGCTGATGCGGCTATCGCCGCCGGCGAAGACCTCGGCCCACTCCATGGGGTCCCGTTCACCATTAAAGAAAATATTGACGTGGCCGGCACCGCCACCACTAGCGGACTTCCCGCTTTTGCCGAAATGGTTTCCGCCGTTGACGCCCCCTTAGTGGAACGTATGCGTGATGCCGGTGCCGTGCCTTTGGGTCGCACCAACTTACCCGAATTGGGACTCCGTGTTTCTACCAACAACCCGTTGCGCGGCCTTACCCGCAACCCTTGGCATCCTGATCTCACCGCGGGTGGTTCCAGCGGCGGCGAAGGATCAGCTATCGGCTCCGGCATGTCCCCCATTGGCCTCGGCAACGACATCGGCGGTTCGTTGCGCAACCCAGCCTTTTGTTGTGGCATCGCCTCGTTAAAACCTACCCACGGGCGTCTGCCCCACTTTAGTTCTTTCGAACACGACCAAAATGATCCGCTTTCTTTCTACCTCATGGGCACCGATGGTCCGATGGCTCGCTCGGTTGACGACCTTTGGACAGCTATGGCCATCCTCAACGGTCGGGACTCTCGCGATCCTCGCTCAGTAACCGTAGCCATGGAAAGCCTCGAGGCTCCCCGCAAAGCGGCCATTTTGCGTGAAGTGCCCGGGGGCCCTTGTGACCCGTGGGTTGCTGATGCCGTCAACAAAGCCGCCGATGCTTTGGTCGCTGCCGGCTGGGAGATCACTGATGCCACCCCGCCGGAGATGGAACGCTGCCAAGAAGTCTGGGGCCACCTACTGTCCCTTGACATCGGAGTGATAATGCAAATGGCTCGCCCCATGCTTAGTGAAGGTTTGGCCGACAGCTTGGACGAAATGGGCGAAAACTTTCCCAGTGAAAGCATGCCGCCGCCCTTAGTGCAAGCCGAGTTCGTACGCCTCAGTCGCTTGTGGAGCACCTTCTTTGATGAAAACCCCGTGGTTATCATGCCCACCTGGACCACTAAACCTTTTGAACACGATGCCGACTTGGATTCAATGGGCATCCCCGGTTTGACCAACTTGTTGCGCTGCATTACCCCACCCAATATTTTGAACCTGCCGGCCGCTTGCGTGCCGGTAGGGGTAAGTGAAGGGTTGGCGCAAGGGGTGCAATGCGTGGCTGATCGCTGGCGAGACGACTTGGCTCTTAATGCCGCCGGAGCCATCGAAGCGCAACTGGGGATTATCACCCCCATTGACCCAGTGGTCTAAAGAGTTTTTGCACCCTGAATCAGTTTGACCGGTACCCCAGCCATGGTGGTCAACTCGCCGGTGGCTTCAATGCCTCGGGCGGTCAACGAAGCAGCGATTTCATCAACCACCACGTTGGTGAGTTCGTCTTCGTGCCCACTGTGGGTGGCGTACAACGGGTGGTCAGGGTGGGTGAAATCTTCATCAAGTAAAATAATGCGGCCACCAGGGGCCAGCACCCGAGCCAGTTCGTCGAAAGCCGCTTCGAGATCTACCCAATGGTGAATAGCGTTAACCGTCCACGCAGCATCAATGGTGCTATCGGCAGCGGGCAAACTCTCTGCCACCCCATCGGCCACGGTTATACGACTGCGGGCTCGTTGTCCCAATCGACGAAAAGACAACATCTTTCGCATCATCGGTGAAGGGTCCACCGCAATAACCGTGGCCCCCTTACGGGCCGCTACCACGGTGGCTGGGCCCATACCGGCACCGATGTCCAGCACCGTTTCACCGGCCTGCACATCAACCAGGTCGGTTACCGCCCGGTTGGTATCAGACTGCCAAAACTTGCGGATCTGCCGCAACCAATGCAGGTTGGCCCGTAAGCCTTTGTCGTGTTCGTGTACATGCTGATGATGGCCCATTCCTCCAGCCTAGAACTCGAATTCAGAACTCGGTGCGGATAATCCAAAGGTCTGGGAAGACGGGGTTAAACAAGGTGGCCTGCAAATATTCCACCCCTAATGACCCGCCGCTGCCCATCTTGGCCCCAATGGTGCGCTGTACCATCTTTACATGCCGGTACCGCCACTCTTGTAACCCCTCATCAAGGTCGGTGAGGGATTCACAAAGTTGGGCGATGTCCGGCCGGTTGCGGTAAGCGTCCAGCAAGATGGCCTGCACCTCAGGTGAAGATTCGGTGGGTTGGGTGACGTCACGGTCCAGGATTTCTTGAGGCACTGCCGAACCTTCGTTAGCCAGGTAACGCAAAAAGGCGTCCCATAGGCTGGGGGCGCCAAAGCGGTCTTCAAGGCGCCGCAACTCTTTGGGCCGGTCGGCAAAGTGGGCCAGATGCTGCGGATCTTTTAAGCCCAGCAGGTACTCCAACTCCCGAAACTGGGCCGACTGAAAACCACTGGCCGAATCTAAAAAATCCCGGAAAGAAACAAACTCCAGCGGAGTCATGGTCTCCAGCACATCAAGTTGCCCGACCAAGGTTTTAAAGATTTTCAAAATACGTTTCAGTTGATGCGAGCCCCGGGCGGGTTCGCCTTCGGTGATGTAGACCGCCAACTGGTCGGCTTCATGGAGCACCTGTTTAAACCAAAGCTCATACACCTGGTGGATGATGATGAACAGCATTTCGTCGTGTTCAGGCCCATCCGAGAGACACTGCTGAAGGTCCAGCAGTTCATCTATTTTGAGGTAATCACCGTAAGTGAGGTCCATACTTTTCTCCTTAACTGGGTAGCGGTTCGAGGTCAGCCACCAAGGCAGCGGCGGTTTCCCAACACACCTCATCCACTGTGGCAATCCCGGCCGTGAGTTGATCTAAAATCTTTCCCTGAGCCCGAGCCCGGCTTTGGGCCACCGCGTACGGAACGGTGCTGAACATGACCATGCCGTAGCGCGGCACAAACGTTTCGGGCCAACGTTTTTCCATTTCTAAAGCCAGCGAGCGTTTCAACACATAGTGCTCATCAACCACGCTGGTACTCATCTCAACATAATTGTCGACCGCCATGTCAGCAATGGCGTCGGTGTCTGGTTTGCGGCTTTGTTCAAAAGCGGCAAAGGCCGTTGCCCAATCGTCAGGGTGCTCTTTGAGAAAACGGTCGAGTTCAATACATGATTCAAACGCCGCATTCATGCCTTGACCATGAAAAGGCACCACCCCGTGTGAGGCATCACCCAGCAAGACCGCACGGTCTTGAAAAGCCCACCCGGTGGTGCGCACGGTAGCCAACAAGCCCAAAGGGTTGGCGGCAAACTGGGCGGTCAGGTCGGGAGCCAGGGCCGCAAAGTCTGCGAAGTGCTGGGCAAAGAAATCGGTTACTTGTTCGTCGGTAACTAGTTGTTCAAAGGTGTTGCCCGGGCCTTCCACGGGCAAATATATGGTGACGGTAAAAGAGCCGTCGGGGTCGGGCAAAGCGATCAACATAAAGTCTTTATGGGGCCAAATATGTAAGGCCGCTCGCTCGATAAGAAACTCCCCGTGGGGGCCGGCGGGCAAAGTGAGTTCTTTGTAGCCGTGCACTAAAGGCTCCAAAGTTAGTTGACCCCCGTTGGCTTCCAACACCGACTCTCGCACTGCCGAAGCCGAACCGTCGGTGCCAAATACCATGACAAAGGGAACCTCCACCGTTTCTTCACCTCTGGTAAAGGTGAGGAGGTTCTGGTCAAAGTCCACGCCCCGGCAACGCATGTCGAAATGAATGGTTACCCGGCCGGTGGCTTCAGCGGCGTCAAGCAACACACTGTTCAGCGCCGTACGGGACACCGAGTTGATGTATTCATGGGGACGGCTTCCATAAGTTTGAAGCGATGTTTGCCCGTCTTCGTCGTGGATCATGCGCCCATACATCGGAATCAGCGAGGGCTCCACCTCTTCCATAACCCCAATGGCTTTCAAGGCCTCAATGCCTCGAGTGGCCAAAGCCAGGTTGATGGAACGCCCGGCCGAAATATCGGTGATGCGCATGTCGGGGCGGCTCTCGTAGACCGTGACGGTGTGGCCTTGCCGAGCCAACAAAATGCTCAGCATGGACCCCGCTGGGCCAGCCCCAATAATGGTCAGGTGTTTGCTCATTGCAGCATTTCTTTAAGTATTTGCACAAAGCGATAAATATCAAGAAACGTGTTGTAGAGCGGCACGGGGGCGATGCGGATCACATCGGGGTAACGCCAGTCGCAAGCCACCCCTGCGGCTTCCAATGCTTCGAAGACTTCTCGTCCGGGCCGATGCCCAGGCATGACCCGCAAAGAGAACTGGCAGCCTCGTTGTGCAAGGTCTTGCGGGGTGATGTTTTGTATTTCTGTTGGCAATTCTTGGGCCAACAAGAAATCCAGGTAAGCGATTTGTTTTTCGGTTTTTTCTCGCAAGGGGCCCATGCCGCCTGCTCGGGTAAAGACTTCTAGCGATGACCGAATAGGCGCCATGGCAAACACTGGTGGGTTTGAGGTTTGCCACCCCTCAACGGTGGGTATGGGGTCAAATACGTTTTCCATTTCGAAACGGGTGGCCTTGTTGGTGCCCCACCAGCCTTCGAAACGCGGCAGGTCGGTGCGGGTGATGTGGCGTTGATGCACGAAGCATCCGGCGGTGGCTCCGGCCCCCGAGTTGAGGTATTTGTAGGTGCACCAGGCGGCAAAGTCGGCATCCCAATCATGCAGTTCTAACTCAATGTTGCCTACCGCATGGGCCAAGTCGAAGCCCACCATGGCTCCCACGGCGTGGCCTTGAGTGACGATGCTTGCCATGTCGAACACTTGGCCGGTGTAGTACTGCACGCCGGGGAACAACACCAAAGCCAGTTGATCGCCGTGTTGTTCTATGGCCGCGGCGATGTCTTCTTCTCTTAGGCAGTCTTCTCCGGGCCGGGGGTCCACGGTGACCAGTGCACCGGTTGGGTCGAAGCCTCGTTGCCGTATTTGCGATTCCACGGCGAAATGATCTGAGGGAAAGGCATGCCCTTCAATAAGGATTTTGAAACGCTCTGCGGTGGGTTGGTAAAAACTGACCATCAGCAAATGCAAGTTGGTGGTCAGGCTGTTCATTACCGTGACCTCTTCGGGTTTAGCGCCCACCAGTTCGGCCATGGGGCCAGCCAACGACTCTTGATAAGAGGCCCACGGGTAGTCGGGCTCTTGGTCGGTCACCTCGTGGCCTCGTACCCCCATCTTGCCCCATTTGGCAAACTCTGCTTGCAGATATGCACCGGTTTGGGCCGGCGGTATACCCAGTGAGTTGCCCACCAAATAGGTTTCGGTTTCTCCTTCTGGGGTGATGGGCAATACGAACTCGTGGCGAAAAGAAGCCATCGGGTCTTGGTCGTCAAGGCGTTGGGCGCAGGCCTCGGTGAGGTCAAAAACTTCAGTCATTTCCTACTCCAAAAAAGTTTGCCGCATTGTCGTAAAGCACTGCTTGGCGAGTTGCGTCGCTAAATAATGGTGACTCTTCGATCATCTTGCCGGGGTGGATTTCTCCCAAAGGAAACGGGTAGTCGGAGCCCATAAGCACCCGCGACTCCCCCATTACATCAAGAAGGAAACGCAAAGTGGTGTCGTCAAAAACGGCCGAGTCCACGCTGAAGCGTTCTATATATTCTGAAGGCGGACGCGGGCAGTCTTGGCGCACAATGTCCCGACGATGCCAAGCGTTCTCTACCCGGCCTAATTGTTGGGCAAAGTTGCCGCCCCCGTGAGCGAAGCAAATCTTCAAGTAGGCGGGCAGGCGTTCAAAAGCCCCCGACAGAATCAGCGACAAAATAGCGAGATGGGTTTCGGCGGGCATGCCCACCAACCATTGCAGCATGTATTTGGGCATACGTTCGGCGGCCATCATGGACCACGGGTGCACCAGCACCGGTATGCCTTGGTCGGCGCAGTGGTGCAAGAAAGCCAAAAGGTCGGGGTGGTCAAGGTTTCGGCCATCTACATGGTTGCCGATATGGACCCCCACATGGCCGGCCGCTACCGCCCGAGTCACTTCAGCGCACGCCCGATCAATGTCTTGTAACGGCACCTGGCATAGCGGACGAAGTCGCTGTGGAGCCGCCGCACACATTTCAAGTGCCGCATCGTTTACTTGAGCAGCCCACCGAGCGGTCCGGTCGGGGTCGCCCACGTAGGAAAACAGAATCGGCGTGGCCGAAACAACCTGAATGTCCACCCCGTTGGCGTCCATTTCGGCCAATCGGGCTTGGGGGTCCCAGAGAGGGGCCTGCACCGGCCGGTATTCGTTGTTGCCAGCCATGATCATGCCGATTTGGTCGTTGTCTACTCGCAGCCAAGGGGCATCATCGATACCCAAGACTTGGGACTCTTCCTGGCTTATTTCAGGAAAAAAATGGGCATGAATATCTATCTTCACGCTTCGTCCCGGGTGGGGTGCAGGTGTCCGCATGAGCCGCAAGTTCGTGCTTCTTCGTTGTCGTAAAAAGCAGCAAAAAGCGGCGGCAAGTCATCCACGATGGAATGCAGCATCACCTCGGCTCGATAAACCAAGGCGTAGCACTGCGGGCAATACCATTCAAAAGCATCGGGGTCTCCCGGGGGGCGAGCCGGTTCAATAACCAAACCCACACTGTTGGCGTCGGGGCGTTGCGGCGAGTGTCGAGTGTGAGCGGGCAAGAAAAATACTTCCCCCTCTTTGATTTCGATATCCACGGGAGGTTGGCCTGGTTCTTCGACCACCCGTAATAACATGTCGCCCTCAATTTGGTAAAAGAACTCGTCTACCGGGTCATCGTGGTAGTCGGTGCGCACGTTGGGACCGCCCACCACAAAGGCCATCAAGTCCCCATTTTCCCAAATCAACTTGTTGTTAACTGGTGGCTTTAAAAGGTGACGATGTTCGTCTATCCAGGCTTGAAAGTTAAAGGCTTTCAGACAGTTTGCTTGAGGCATGGGAGACTCCTAGTTCTCTTGGGGCTGGTAGGCCACCGCTTTTATTTCAATGCGGATCAATGGGTGGGGCAACTGGTGCACGGCCACCGTGGTGCGGGCTGGGCCCTGGTGGTCAAAAAATTCGCCGTAAACCTCGTTGTAACCAGCAAAGTCTTCCATGTCCACCAAAAACGAGGACACCTCAACTACGTCGGCCAAACCAGAACCAGCGGCCTGCAAGGTGTCGGCAATGTTCTCAATCACCGCTCGCGTTTGGGCTTTGATATCAAAAACGGTTTGTCCGGAGCCGTCTACCTCGGCGCCCACGAAGGTGTCGTCGGGTCGGCGAGAACTGGTGCCGGATACGAAAATAAAGTCCCCGGCTCGGCGAAAATGCGGGTACTTGCCGCGTGGTTTGGCTTTGCCTTTGATTACTCCGGCTTGATCGTTCATGAATCCTCCGTTCGAAAAGAGATGCTTCCCAAATGTTGCACCTCAAGAGTAACTTCGCATCCTGGTTCAAGCGGCACCGCGGCGGTGGCCGCTCCGGCCAACAAAATGCTTCCGGCGAGAAGTTCTGCACCGCATTCCTGAGCTAAGCGGGCGGCGTCTACTACCGATTGCAGCGGGTTGCCACTAATAGCGGCACTGCTGCCGACCTGTACTTGTTGGCCGTTGACGCTCATGACCATGCCCAAGTTGGTGGTGTCGTCGAGTAGTTCAGCCTGATCTAGCCAAGGCCCCAGCACATAGCCCGCCGATGAGCAATTGTCGGCCACCACATCACTTAAGGAAAACTTGAAGTCTTGGTAACGGGAGTCAATGATTTCTAAGGCCGGGGCTACGGCATCTACGGCTTCTCGAGCTTCGCTCAGCGAAAGGTCTCCCGACACGGTTTTTCCTAACCGGAAAGCCACCTCGGGTTCCACTCGAGGGTGTACGTAGGTAGCGAGATCCGTGGTGCCGCCGTCGGCCACAGCCATCTCGTCGGTAAGTACGCCAAAGATCAAGTCGTCGACCCCCATTTGTTGGCGTTTGGCAGCCGAAGTGAAGCCCATCTTGACGCCGGTGAGGGTTTCGCCTCGGGCTAAACGCCGCTCTATCAAAGCGGCCTGCACCGCATAAGCCTCGGCAATGTTCAATGGCTCAGCGAGTTGTTCTACGGCGGTGGCCTGTTGTTGCGCCTCATCAAGGCGAAGAGCTAAAGCATTCATGTTTGTTCCTTTTTGGCCACCATGTCTAAGGCGATATCCATCAACATGTCTTCTTGCCCACCCACCAAACGGCGGCGGCCGGCTTCTACCAGCACCTCACGGGTTTCTAAACCGTGAGCGGCGGCCGCCCGTTCGGCGTGGCGTAAAAAGCTGGAGTACACCCCGGCGTAACCAATAGACAAGGTTTCTCGATCTACCCGCACCGGCCGATCTTGTAAGGGGCGCACCAGGTCATCGGCGGCGTCCATCAAAGCAAACAGATCGCAACCGTGGTTCCAACCCAACAGGTCGGCAGTGGCAATGAAAGCCTCCAATGGGGTGTTGCCGGCGGCCGCTCCCATGGAAGCCAGCGAAGCGTCTACCCGGGTGACCCCGTGTTCAACAGCCGTTATGGCATTGGCTACACCGAGAGCCAAGTTGTGGTGGGCATGCATGCCGCGTTCCGTTTCGGGTTGCAGCACTGCATCGAAGGCTTTGAAACGAGCGGCGATGTCGCCCATGTGCATGGCGCCGGCGGAGTCCACGACGTAGACGCATTGGGCTCCGGCGTCTTCCATTATTTTGGCTTGCCGGGCCAAAGGCTCGGGGTCGTTCATATGCGACATCATCAAAAACCCCACGGTGTCCATGCCTAAGCGGCGAGCTTCGGCCAGGTGTTGTTGGGCCACGTCGGCTTCGGTGCAATGCGTCGCCACTCGAACTGAGGTCGCTCCCAAGTCGTGGGCTTGGCGCAGGTCGTCAATGGTGCCAATCCCGGGCAGCAGCAACACGGTGATGCGAGCGTTTTTTACTACTTCGGCTACGGCGGTTATCCACTCTGCATCGGTGTGTAAGCCAAAGCCATAGTTAAAGCTTGACCCGGCTAAACCGTCGCCGTGAGCGATTTCTATAGAGTCCACCCCGGCGGCGTCAAGAGCGGCGGCAATAGTACGCACCGTGTCAAGATCGTATTGGTGTTTGATGGCGTGCATGCCGTCTCGCAAGGTGACATCAGAAATGTAGAGCCGGTCAACCACGGTCATGCTGTTGCTCCGTTTCGGGCCGCTGCTACTTGTTCTCCGGTGCGTAAAGCGGCCGAGGTCATAATGTCGAGGTTGCCGGCGTAAGAAGGAAGGTAGTGGGCGGCTCCCTCTACTTCGAGAAATACCGTGACCTTCCAGCCTTCGCTCCAGGTGCCTAATCCGGGTAAGGCCAAAGGATCTTTGATGGCTTCGAACTGCACGTCTTGTTTTAGGCGGTAACCCGGCACGTAAGCCCGTACTTCGGCCACCATGGCCTCTATGGATTCACGAATGGCTGCTTGGTCGCCGGGGCCGGTCAGGCAAAACACCGTGTCGCGCATGGTTAGCGGTGGTTCGGCCGGGTTGAGCACGATGATGGCTTTGCCGTGGGTAGCACCGCCGATTTCTTCGATGGCTCGGGCCGTGGTTTCGGTGAACTCGTCAATGTTGGCTCGGGTGCCGGGGCCGGCGGAGCGTGAGGCAATGGAGGCCACGATTTCGGCGTAATGCACTTCAGCGTGGGCGGCCACGGCGGCCACCATGGGGATGGTGGCTTGGCCGCCGCAGGTCACCATGTTGAGGTTGGGGGCGGTCAGGTTGATGTCCAGATTAACCGGAGGCACCACGTAGGGGCCTAGGGCCGCTGGGGTGAGGTCAATTACTTGTTTGCCGTGAGCGGCCAACACTTCGGCGTGGTGGGCGTGGGCTCCCGCTGAGGTGGCATCAAAAACAAGAGCGATCTCGGCGAATTCCGGCAAGGCCACCAGGCCGTCGATGCCTTCACTGGTGGTGGCTACGTTCATGCGTTTTGCTCGGGCTAGTCCGTCCGATTCGGGGTCGATGCCCGCCATGGCCGAAATCTCTAAAGAGTCGGAGAGCTGTTTGATTTTGATCATCAGGTCCGAAGCGATGTTGCCGGAGCCGATGATGGCTACTTTGGTGGTTTGGTCGCTCATTGGAAGCTCACGCTTACTTTCCCGACACTGTTGATAGCAATGTCATAGGTTTCGCCGGCGGCGGCCGTCACCATGGGTCCCAAAGCGCCGGTCAAAATGATTTCGCCGGCCTGCAACGGGGTGCCGGTGCTGGCTTGATATTGGGCCAGCCATGCGGCGGCGTTTAGGGGGTGGCCCAAGCAGGCTGCGCCGGCTCCCGATGACACCACTTCTCCACCGCAGGTAATTTTCATACCGCAGAGCAGCAGATCAACGTCGTCGAGTTTTTGAGGGTTTTGGCCTAAAACGAAACCGGCCGATGACCCGTTGTCGGCCACCGTGTCATAAATTTTGATGTCCCAGTTGGCAATGCGGCTATCTACTATTTCTATGGCCGGCACCACGTAGTCCACGGCTTTTTCTATTTCGGCCACCGTAGGAACAGGGTTTTCTAGGTCGTGGGCTAAAACGATGGCTACTTCAGCTTCGATCTTGGGTTGCAAGTAGTCGCTGAGGTTGACGGTGTCGCCGTCGGCAATTTGAGTGTCGGAAAACAGCACCCCCATGTCGGGTTGGTCTACACCGAGTTGTTGTTGCACGGCAGAAGAAGTCAGACCAATTTTTCGCCCTACGGGCACTCGACCTTGTTCTTGCCACCACACGGTGTTGAGGTTTTGGATGCGGTAAGCCGCTTCCACGGAAACTTCAGGTATACGGTCACGCAGTGGGGAAAGAGCGCCCAGCGTGTAGGCCTCGCGAAGTTGGGCCGCCAGCCCGTGCTCACTCTTATTCACTTGGAATATCTTTTCTCTACACCATCTCATTACTTTGAGGCGGATTCACCAAGGCTTAAATCTCGACTGATAACCATGCGTTGTATCTCGCTAGTTCCTTCGCCGATATCTAAGATCTTACCGTCACGATAATAGCGCGCTACGGGGGTTTCGTCTATAAAACCGTAACCGCCGAAAATTTGGGTGGCTTCTCGGGTGGCGGTGACGGTTGCTTCGGTGGCGTGCAGTTTGGCGTCACGGGCTAAACGCTCAGCGCCTTTTTCTGTTGCTGCTTGAGCTTTTTTGCTGCTTGCTGAAATTTATCACTCACCAGAACCCCCTCACTAGGGTTTGCAGTCTGCCATAGGAATCCGATGCCTGCATTACCGTATCTTTGTGGCAGACTGCCCTTCAGTAATCCGTTGGAGAAGCCATGGCTGATAACACAAACCCTCAACCTTTGGGCGGGAATGAAATGCCTCGTTACGGGGGCATCGCTACCTTCATGCGTTTGCCCGGGCGAAGCGAACCAAAAGATCTTGATATCGCTGTAGTGGGGGTGCCTTTCGATATCGGTACCTCTAACCGGCCGGGGGCTCGTTTTGGCCCACGAGGTATCCGTGACGAGTCGGTGCTCTTGCGGCCCTACAACATGGGCACTCGGGCGGCTCCTTTTGACTCTTTACGCATTGACGACATTGGCGATGTGGCTTCGAGCCCTTTTGACCTTTTGGCAGCCATCGCCGCTATTGAAGAGCGTTTCGACCGGTTGCTGACTCAAGATTTGATTACGGCCACCATGGGCGGCGATCACACCATTGTGTTGCCTATTTTGCGGGCTATGGCCAAAAAGCATGGGCCGGTGGGGTTGATACATATTGATGCCCATACCGATATAAGCGACACCATGTTTGGGGCCAAAATTGCTCACGGCACCCCGTTTCGCCGGGCGGTAGAAGAAGGCCTGTTGGATTGTTCTCGGGTGGTGCAAATCGGCATGCGAGGCACCGGTTACACCGCTGAAGATTTTGACTGGTCTCGCCAACAGGGCTTTCGGGTGGTGCAGGCCGAAGAGTGTTGGCATAAAAGTTTGACTCCCCTCATGGCCGAGGTGCGAGAGCAGGTTGGCGATGGCCCGGTTTATATAAGTTTTGATATTGATGGGTTAGACCCGTCGTTTGCTCCGGGCACCGGTACTCCTGAGGTGGGTGGCCTGACCATGCCCCAAGCGTTAGAAATTGTGCGGGGTTGCCGGGGCCTGAACGTGGTGGGTTGCGACCTGGTGGAGGTGGCTCCTATTTATGACACTTCGGGCTTAACGAGCTTGACGGGCGCAAACTTGTTGTACGAAATGCTTTGCGTCATGCCCGGCGTGGTTTACCGAGACTAATTATGGCCACCGCCGAGCGTTCCGGGCCGAGTTTGGCTCCTTACTATCTGATTTTGTTTGGGCTCACCGCTGGCTTAGGCGGAGTAGTGGTGTTGTTGGCCGAATTCAAAAATGAGTTGGGGTTCTCCAACTTCGGCATCGGGTTAGCTATCTCTTCGGGCTTCGCTACGGCCTTCGTGGCCAGTTTACTGATGGCCCCCTTTGCCGATCGAGGGCGAGCCCCCCTTATGTTGCGAACATCTTTAATTCTGGGTGGGCTTTCTTTAGTGACCTTGGCGGTAGGAGACGAACTTTGGCATTACGTTTTGGGTCGTTCGCTTTATGGTTTTGCTTTGGGCACTGGCGGCCCGGCAGTGCGCCGTACCGTTATTGTGGCCGACCCCAAGAACTTGGGCCGTAATCTGGGCCGCTTAGGGGCCTTCGATGTGGCGGGATTTATGGTGTCTCCGCTGCTGGTTACCGGCATTACTGCAGTGGCGGGGTTTCGTACTTCTTTTTGGGCCTTAGCGGCATTTTTGTTTCTTTTGCTCCCTGCTTCTTTTAAAGCACGAACAGACAGCGCTCCCCAAGACACCGAGCGTCTTGGTCTCTCTGGGCTTTTACGTATTCGCCGGCTCGTTGGCGCTCTCGTTATGGCCGCCGCTTACTTTGTTTTCATCGGAGCTTTTGAATCGGTGTGGATACTCGAAATGGACTTCCGCGGCGCTGACCAAACCACCATCGGTATTGCTTTAACGCTGGCTGCTCTTCCCATGCCGCTTCTTTCGCCCCTCGGTGGGGTTCTGGCCCAACGTTACGGAGCGCGCCGTTGGGCGGTGGGCACCATGGCCGGCATGGTAATCATTATCTTTTTCTATGGTTTGGTACCCGGGGTGTGGTGGCTGGTGGCCGTCACCACCCTTACCTCAGTAATCGAAGGTTTTGGCTTCCCGACCATTCCCATGTTGGCCTCGGCCGCCGTACCCGAAGAACGCCAGGCGGCCGCTCAAGGCTTGCTCAGCGCCGTTGAGGTAGCCGCCGGTGCTATTTCTTCGCTAACCATTGCTTTTATTTATGGGATGAGCGGCGACACGATTGCGTGGACCGTCACGGGCATTACTATGGCCGTACTACTAATAATCGGGACGGTGTTAACCCAACCCGAAGATCATAAACGGGTACGCCCTGGTGTGCCTACCGAACCATTGAGGAGACTTTACGAATGAGCGGAGCACTACTTCACCCCTTTTCCCTAGCAGCCCAAGATGAAAGTGATTACATCAACATCGTCCGCGGTGAGGGTTCTACTGTTTACGACGAGGCGGGCAACGGGTACATCGATGGTATTGCCAACCTTTGGCTCTGCCAGGTAGGTTACGGACGCACCGAGATTGTCGACGCCGTCACCAATCAAATGAACCAGATTCACGGCTACAACACTTTTGCTCCGTTTACTAACGATCCGGCTCGTCTGGTAGCAGACATGATTGCTGAACGCTCCCCCCACCCTGATGGGCGCGTGTTTTTGGGTTGTTCTGGTTCGGAAGCGGTAGACACCGTGCTCAAGATTGCTCGGGTGGTTATGCAAAACCGCGGGCAAAGTGACCGGCAAATTATTGTTAAACGCACCAACGGTTACCACGGCACCAACTGGGGTGGCACCTCAGCGCAGGGCATCGCTTTAAACCGAGAAGGCTGGGGCGATTTGGTTCCTCATTTCATGGAAGTCCCTCACGACGATCTTGAAGCGGCCGCTTCGTTGTTTGCCGAACACGGTGACCGCATCGCTGCCGTTTTAACTGAACCGGTGCAAGGGGCCGGCGGGGTGTACCCACCAGTTGACGGCTACCTCGAAGGCTTACGTCGTTTGTGCGATCAGCATGGGGCCTTGCTCATTTTTGATGAGGTAATCTGTGGCTTTGGCCGAACCGGCTCTTGGTTTGGGGCACAAACCTTTGGCGTCACGCCAGACTTGATGACTTTCGCTAAGGGCGTAACCTCGGGCTACTTGCCGCTTTCTGGGGTCATTGTTTCTCAAGAACTCTCAGAAGAACTTTCAGAACCGGGCTACCTGTTGCGTACCGGCTACACCTATTCCGGCCACAACGCTGCTTGTGCCGCTGGCGTAGCCAACATCAACATCATGGAACGTGAAGGTCTTGTTGACCGGGCCGACCATATTGGAGCAAAGTTCCAAGAAGGACTGACGGCTTTGGCCAGCGACGGGCTTATTGATTCCTGGCGAGGCATGGGTGCGGTCTACGCCGCCGAACTCAACCGAGATACCGTGCCTTTGCGTAACGCCATGATGGCCAATGGGGTCATTATGCGCCCTATGGGCACTTGCCTGGCTATCTGCCCACCGCTGATTATCACCGACGAGGAAATCGGCAAGATGATCGATGCCTTGGCCGAAGCAGCAAAAACTGTTTAACGGTTTTTCACAAAGAACTCAGCCAGTTCCCCAACTGAAGGTCATTTTTTCCATCCGGAGAATAGAAAAAACTTCGGTCCCGGTGACCCCACTGAGGCCAAGAATTTTATCGTTGACTAGGTTCAGCAGGCTTTCGTTGTTGGCGCACAACACTTCGGCTAACACGTCGTAACGGCCGGCCGTAACCAGCACGTATTCGGCTTCTTCCATGGCCCCGATGGCTGCCGCCACTTGGCGTACGTCGCCCGAAACAGTGACCCCCACCATGGCTTGGGTGGTGAGGCCCAAACTCAACGGGTCGGTTACCGCCACTATTTGAATAACCCCCCGCTCGGTGAGCCGGTTTACTCGTTGGCGTACCGCAGCTTGCGAGAGCCCTACTTTGGGCGCCAATTGAGAAAAAGCCATGCGGCCATCCACTTGGAGTTCGCCAATGATGGCTTTATCTATCTCATCAAGTGAAAATATTTCGCCGCTTTTATCTGGCATTTGACCAGCGTTCCATTTCGGCCATGGCTTCGGTGAGGGCCTGACGCAAGATGGTGCTGATGAACGCAAAATCATCTGGGCCCGAGATAAGCGGCGGAGAGAGTTGGATAACCGGTTCGCCACGATCATCGGCTCGACAGATAAGCCCCAGTTCAAGCAATCGGTTAGAGAAGAACCCGCGTAGTAAATGCTCACGCTCGGCATCACTAAACGACTCCCGGGTGGCTCGGTCTTTTACTAACTCGATGGCATAAAAGTAGCCAGCGCCTCGCACATCGCCCACGATTGGTAGGTCGGTGAGGTCTTCTAGAGCCGTTCGGAAAGCATCTTCGTTGTTGCGTACATGGCCGCAAATGTCTTCTTTTTCGAAGATCTCCAAGTTGGCCAGGGCTACCGCACAACTCACGGGGTGGCCAGCGAAGGTGATGCCATGCAAAAAAGCTTCTCCGGTGCCGACGAAAGGCTCCGCTACTTTATCGCTGACCAGCAAAGCACCTAACGGCGAGTAACCCGAGGTAAGCCCTTTGGCTGTGGTGATCATGTCGGGCTGGTAGCCGTAGCGCTGGCAACCAAACATGTAGCCAATACGACCAAAGGCACAAATCACCTCGTCAGATACCAACAGCACCCCGTACTTGTCGCAAATTTCTCGAACCCGAGCGAAGTAACCCGGTGGTGGCTCAAAACAGCCCCCGGCGTTTTGTACCGGTTCAAGAAACACGGCAGCAATGGTTTCGGGCCCTTCGGCCAAAATGGCTTCTTCAATAGCATCAGCGGCATGCAACGAACAATGAGGTTCGTCTTGGCAAAGAGGGCAACGGTAGTGGTTGGTTTCAGGAACTTTTATGGCTCCAGGGACCAGTGGCTCAAACATAGTTTTTATGGAATCTAAGCCGGTAATTGACAGCGCCCCCATGGTGGTGCCGTGGTAAGAATAATTGCGGCTTATCACCTTGGTGCGTTCGGGTTGGCCTTTGAGTTTGAAGTATTGGCGAGCCAACTTCCAAGCGGACTCCACTGCTTCTGAACCACCGGTGGTAAAGAACACCCGGTTGATGTCTCCGGGAGCGAATTCGGCCAGCTTGGCCGCTAGCTCAATTGCGGTGGGGTGGCCATAAGTCCAGATGGGAAAGTAACCCAGGGTGGCTGCTTGGTCGCCGGCGGCTTTAGCTAACTCTGTGCGGCCGTGGCCGAGTTGGCTGAGAAAAAGGCCAGAGAGTCCATCAAAATATCGGTTACCTTCGGTGTCCCAAAGGTAACAGCCGTCGCCGCGTTCAATAACTCGCATACCGTCGACTGAGTTATTAAGCACCGAAAAATGCCCCCACAAGTGGGCCTCTGCTTTTTCAACTAGTTCTTGGTGTGACAGGGTCATGAGGTTTCCTTCTTTTGGTGTCCAAGCTGAAATGGGTTAGTCTTCGTTATGGCCGATACTACTGATTCCGTTGCCAACATGCCAGTTTGGCAACGGAATGCACAACATTCACTGCACTGGACAAGTTATTCTGTTGCCACTAAGAGCAGTGAGGTGTTCTGCCCATGAGTAAAGAATCAACCATTTTGAGCAACGGAACTATCCACTCCATGGATACCGCTCTAGCCAACCCCGACTGGGTAGAAATAACTGAGGGGCGCATCGTCCGTACCGGACAAGGAAAACCGCCCTCTGGAAACCATTTAGATTTGGCCGGGCGCACCTTGTTGCCGGGTTTCCATGATGCTCATGTGCATCCATCGCTGGGCGGGTTAGCACTTATTCGCTGCAACCTGCATGATCTTTCAAACCTAAAGGATTTCCAGGCTCAGATCGCCGCCTATGCCCAAGCCCGACCTGAGGCCACATGGATTTTGGGCGGCGGTTGGGCCATGGAAGATCTCCCCAACGGCCTCGCCCGCGCTGAGTGGTTGGACGCAGTGGTGCCCGACCGGCCGGTCTACCTAGGAAGCAGCGAAGGCCACGCCGCTTGGGTTAACAGTAAGGCCCTAGAATTAGCGGGCATAGACCGTCACACCCCGGACCCCGTTGATGGGCGTATTGAACGTCACCCCGACGGCACTCCGCTGGGCACCCTGCAAGAAGGCGCCGCTTATTTAGTAGAAAAAGTACTGCCCCCGACCCGACAATCTGAAGTTGAACAAGGCATTGTCGCAGCCCAAGAAATGCTTCTTTCCTTGGGCATCACTACTTGGCAAGATGCTTGGGTAGAAAAAACCACCCACCAAGCTTACCAAGCGTTAGATGCCTCCGGCCGTCTTTTGGCCATGGCGACCGGGTCGTTATGGTGGGAGCGCGACCGCGGCATGGAACAACTACCTGAACTCATCAAACGCGCTAAAGAAGTCGGTCGTCGTTACCGTCCCGGGTCCATCAAGTTCATGGTGGATGGGGTTTGTGAAAACGGCACCGCCTCCATGGTGCACCCTTACCTCGGTACCCACGATGACCGCGGTTTGGTGTTTATTCCTCGAGAAATGCTTTTAGAAGCAGCCCCGGCCGCTATGGCCGCCGGTTTGCAACCACATTTTCATGCCATAGGCGACCAAGCTATCCGTGACGCGTTAGATGCGGTGGCGGCCGGCCGGCCCGAACATGCCCGAGTAGTACGTCCGCAAATCGCACACGTTCAGGTAGTAGACCCGGCCGATATTCCTCGTTTTGCTCAACTCCATGTGGCCGCCAATGTTCAAATGTTGTGGGCTTGCCACGATGACACCATGGTGGACCTCACCACGCCTCGGCTGGGCGACCACCGTAGCCGCTGGCAGTTTCCCTTTCGTAGCCTCATTGATGCGGGAGCCATCTTTGCTTGCGGCTCCGACTGGTCAGTGTCTACGGCCAACCCGTTCCCTCAAATGGAGGTAGCGGTCAGCCGCCTCATGCCGGGCATGGAGGTATCTTTTCAAAAAGAGCAAGCCATCACCAGAGAAGAAGCCCTGCAGGGGTTCACCACAGGGGCAGCCTGGGTAAATCATGAAGAAACCCGCAGCGGTTCAATCACTGCGGGCAAGGCAGCAGACTTGATAATCGTTGACCAAGACCCGCTAGAAACAAACGACTTGGCGTCTGTCAGGGTCGAGATGACCCTGACAGACGGACAAGTAGTTTTCGAGGGTTAACCCTTCGCTTCGACGAAGAGGTCCTGCATTAACAGGCCCAACTCACCGGCTTGAGGGATGAACTCCAATTTAGCTGAAGTTTCCGCATTGGGGTAGATCCCTTCATCTTCAAGGATTTCATCCAAAATGAATTCGGTAGCTGCCTCGTTGGGGCTGGCGTAGTACACATAGTTGGTCAACGCCGCACCATTTTGTGCGTCGGTCATGAAGTTAATCATGGCGTGGGCTGAACAAGGGTGCTCGGCAGAAGCTGGGATAGCCATGCCATCTACCCAACGCACGCCACCCTCTTTGGGGATCACGTAAACATGGGTTTCGTAAGCATCCGCTTCAAAGATAGCTGCCGCAAACGAACCGCTCCAGCCATGAGCTACAGCAAGTTCACCGTTCATCAAGTCATCAGAGTAAGCAACCGAATCGTATTTTAACAGGCTTGCCTTGGTGGCCTTCAAAAGCTCGCCGGCCTCGCGGATAGCTTCTTCATTGCCGCCGACCATTACTTCATCAATGCTGTAACCCAAGTACTTGAGTGCCGCAGAGAAAGACTCTGGTGCATCGTCCAGCATAGAAATACCACCAGAAACCATACCGCTCAATGCCGGATCAAAGATGAAACCCCAAGTGGGTTCAACGTTGCCCAGCTCTTCAAGAGCGTCATAACTGATACCGATACCGGTGGTTCCCCACTGGTAGGCCACATGGTATTTATGGTCCGGGTCAAACGGTGGCGAATGAAACTCGTCAGAAATGTTTGTGGCGTTGGGAATAGCATCAAAGTCCAACTCCATCAAGAGGCCTTCGGCAATCATGGTGTCGACCATGTAGTCCGAAGGAACGATGAGGTCGTAGTTGGCAGCCCCGGCATCTACCTGAGCCAACATTTGTTCGTTTGATTCGTACATGGTGTACTCAACCTTGATCCCGTACTCTTCTTCGAAGCGAGGGATTGATTCCTCGTCGATGTAGTCGGCCCAGTTGTAGAAGGACAGATCCCCGTCGGTTTCTCCCACTGCGCAACTGGCTGCTGCGCCGCTGTCTCCGTCGGAACCGCAGGCTGCGGCGACGAGCGCCAACAGCAGCAACGCTCCTGTCAATTTCAGTTTCATTTTATTCTCCTTGGTTATTGGTTTTTGATTTAGGTTCACGCTGCAAGAAAAGAGAGCCCAGCACCAGCACGGTAGAGGCCAGCAACATCAAGCTTGAAATAGCGTTTAGTTCTGGAGTAACCCCCCGACGAATAGCACTGAACACGTAAACCGGGAGGGTGGTGCTTCCTGGCCCGGTTACGAATGCTGAGATTACCACATCGTCAAGGGAGAGCGCCAATGCGAGGAGTGCCCCGGCCAAGACACCAGGCAAAATAAGCGGCAAGGTTACTTTTTGAAAGGCCCGCCATCCGCTGGCGTAGAGATCGCGGGCTGCTTCTTCTAGCGAGGGATCGAGTTGCCCTAATCGAGCGCGCACCACCACCGCTACGAAGGAAATATTGAAGGCGATATGGCTAATGACGATGGTGTAGATGCCGAGTTGAAACCGGGGGCCGAAAGAATCGATGAAGCGAAATACTTGGGCAAAAAAGACCAGCATCATGACCGCCATGGTGACATCGGGGATAATCACCGGCAAGAAAACAGCCCCGTCTAAAGTTTTGCGGCCTCGAAACCGGTAGCGGTCAAGCGCTAGGGCCAAGCTGGTGCCTAAAATGGTGGCAACAATCGTGGAAATACTGGCCACCATAAGTGAGTTTTTTAAAGCATCAAGAATGACTTCGTTTTGGAGAACCTCGGGATACCAGCGGGTAGAGAGCCCGCCCCAAATGTTGACTCGCCTCGACCCATTGAACGAAAAAACTACCAAGACAATGATGGGGATGTAGAAAAAGGCAAAGACCAACCAGGCATTAAGGGCCAAGAGCCTGCTGGCCCATTTGGTGGGACGCATGGTGGTACTCATGCTCTATTGGCCTCTGCTCGCTGGTTTATGACCACGGCGATCAACATCACTGCAATGAGCACCACCGAAAGAGCGGCACCAAAGGGAAAGTTGCGGGCCGCCCCAAACTGGCGAGCTACGTAGGAACCCAATAACATGGTTTTGGCACCACCTAAAATTTCTGGCACCACGTAGGAACCAAAACTGGGGACAAACACCAAGATTGATCCGGCAATAACTCCGGACCGAGTTAATGGCCACGTGACCTTACGGAAGGCCACTGTTCCTCCGGCGTAAAGGTCTCGGGCCGCTTCAACTAATTTCCAATCCATGCGCTCAATGGCTACGTAAAGCGGAAGCACCATAAAGGTCAAGAAGCTGTAAACCATGCCGATCACCACGGCGGTAGGAGTAAACAAAATACGAAAGGTTCCAAAACCCAAATTTTCGCTAAGTTGCGAGGCTGGTCCATCTGAGCCCAACAAGAAACGGATAGCAAAAATGCGAATAAGCCCGTTGGTCCAAAAAGGAATCATGACCAGAACCAATAAAATGTTTCGTACCTTGGGTGCCCGAGTGGCTAAGTAGTAGGCGAAGGGGTAAGCCACTAGGAGGCACAAGATGGTGGTGACCGAGGCCATCCAAAAAGATCGCCAAATAATACGTAAAACAAGTTCGCTAAATAACTTGTCGTATGAACTGAGGTTCCACCCGGTGAGCACCGTTCGACCGGTAGCGGTGCGGGTCGCGAACGAATAGGTAACAATGACCCCAAGCGGGATCATGAAAAAAAACAAGAGGTACAGGGCCGCCGGTGTGGCGATAAGACGTCCCTTTCGGGAATCTGCTTGGGCGGCAGATTGGTCGAGGGCGGCCATCAATTAATCCTTGAGCACACTCGACGAGTCGGGGCGCCAGGAAACTTTCACTGCATCGCCTTCGTTGAAGCGTTGGTGGTCGGGCCGATTGTCGCAGCGCACCGAAAGAACCCCGCCGCCTGTTTCTACGTCATAGGAATATGCATCGCCGAAGTAAGTGCGGTGGGTAACCGTGCCCGAAATTTGGTTTAGCCCTGGTTCAACGCCTTGGTCGGGCCCGGTAAGATCAATGCTTTCGGGGCGAATAGCTAAAGTAAAAGACTGCCCCACTTCTGGAGATAGGCCATCAAGTTTAATTTGCTCTGAGCCCAACTGAACGGTGCCGTCATCCGCCACCGTGGCGGCCAGCATGTTGATTTCACCAATGAAGTCCGCTACGAACCGTTTCGTTGGGTGTTCATAGATGCGGTCAGGGGTATCAACTTGCAAAAGGTTGCCTTCGCTCATCACACCGATGCGATCCGACATGGTGAGCGCTTCTTCTTGGTCGTGGGTGACGTAAACAAAGGTAATGCCCACCTCGGTGTGTAAAGATTTGAGTTCGCTTTGCATTTCTTGACGAAGTTTGAGGTCGAGGGCTCCCAACGGTTCGTCGAGCAGTAATACTTTGGGCTTGTTTACCAAAGCGCGGGCCAAAGCCACCCGTTGCTGTTGACCTCCAGAGAGTTGGCTGGACTTACGCTCCCCAAGTGCACCAAGACGTACCTGATCTAGGACTTTTTTTGCTGCTTCTCGGGCCTTATCTTTGGGTACTTTCTTCATCAGTAGGCCAAACATCACGTTTTCGAGAACCGTCATGTGGGGGAACAAAGCATAATTTTGGAACACCGTGTTAACCGGTCGTTGATCCGGTGGGGTTAACCCCATCTTTTGTCCATCCACTGCGAGGTGGCCGGCCGTCGGAAATTCAAACCCGGCGATCATTCGCAAAATGGTGGTCTTCCCGCAGCCCGAGGGGCCCAGCAATGAGAAGAACTCGCCGTCGGCGATGGTCAGGTCAATGCAGTTGACCGCTGTTACATCCCCGAACTTTTTTACTACCCCGTGCAGTTCTACTGCGTTGGCAGATCCATTCATGGTCAAAAGAGTGCTCCTGAGAAGATGCGTTTACCGTGACCTCCGACACACTAGCGATTCCATTAGCCGGATACCAATTAAGCAGCTAATACCGTTGCCTAAAGTATAACTAACGACTAATTTCCAACCAATCAAGAAGCAGGAGACCAATGGCATCAAAATCATCACCGCACCGTTCGTTGGCCACCGCTCAGCACAAAGCGTTTTGGCTTGACCGACCCGATGCCCCAGCCGCCAACCCACCCTTAACCCAAGCACTCACCACCGACCTCTTGATCATCGGCGCCGGGTTCACCGGTTTGTGGACCGCCTTGCTGGCCGCCGAAGCCAACCCCGGTCGGCGCATCGTCATGCTTGAGGCCCGCACGGCAGCCATCGGTGCTTCGGGCCGGAATGGCGGTTTCTGTGATGCCTCCATTACCCATGGCCTCGATAATGGTTACGCTCACTGGCCCAACGAGATGGTTGATCTGGTGCGTTTGGGTGACGAAAACCTAGCCGGCCTTCGAGATGCTGTCACCCGCCACAGCATTGACTGTCATCTGGAAGCCACCGGAGAAATGGCGGTAGCGGTGGCCCCCTGGCAAGTTGACTCCTTAGCCGAAGAAGCCGAAACTTGGGCGAAACTTGGCGTCAACGTAGACCTCTTCGACCAAAACCAGGTACGCCAACAGGTCAACTCCCCCACCTACCTTGGTGGCCTCTGGAGACGCCACGACACGGTGATGGTTGACCCCGCAAAACTGGCCTGGGGTTTACGCACTGCCGTGCAAAACTTGGGAGTCGCCCTTTACGAAAACTCTCCAGTTAAACAGCTCACGAAATCCTCCAACGGGATAACCGCCGCTACCCCGCAAGGCCAAGTAACCGCTGACCGCGCGGTGATGGCCACCAATGCTTTCCCCAACCCGGTGCGTAACGCTCGACGTTCTATCATTCCGGTTTACGACCATGTCTTGATGACCGAACCGCTCTCCGCAGTACAAAAAACAGCTATCGGTTGGGAAGGCCGACAAGGCATGGCCGACGTCGGCAACCAGTTTCACTACTACCGCCTAACCAGCGACAACCGAATTTTATGGGGTGGCTACGACGCTCTGTACCACTTCAACAACGGTATGGGACCCCGCGCTGAGCACAACCCCGCTACCAGCAACATTTTAGCTGAGCACTTTTTTACTACCTTCCCGCAGCTGGAAGGCCTAAACTTCACCCACCAATGGGGTGGGCCCATCGGCACCACCAGTCGGTTCACCTGCGCCTGGGGAACCAGCCACCGGGGGCGCGTTTCGTGGGCCGCCGGTTACACCGGGGTCGGAGTGGGGGCCAGTCGCTTCGGCGCCCAAGTAGCATTAGATTTAGCCGACGGGCGAACCACTGAACGCACCGAACTTGAGATGGTTCGCAAACGGCCATTTCCCTTTCCCCCGGAGCCCGCCAAATGGATTGGCGTACAAGCCACTCGTGCTGCCCTTAAACGCTCTGATAAACGACAAGGGCGGCGCGGACTCTGGCTGAAAACTCTGGATAAGTTCGGCATCGGATTCGACAGTTAAGGTCTGCCTATGGTCCAAAACTTTCGCCAACTTTCTTTTTGGCATGACTCCTTACCGGGTAACATCACCCCACGAGCCGCCCTGTCGGGCAATACCGATGCCGACATAGCCATCGTGGGCGCAGGCTTCACCGGGCTCTGGACAGCATGGCATTTGATTTGCTTAGACCCGTCGTTACGCATCAAGGTGCTAGAAAAAAACCAAGCCGGGTTTGGGGCTTCGGGGCGAAACGGTGGTTGGGCCTTAGGAGAGTTCCCTATAAGCCCCATGAGCATTGCCGCCGCCTCTTCAACAGGTGCCGCACTACGGCAAATGCGTGCCCTCTACCAAGCAGTGGACGACATCGGCGCCGTGGCGGCCGCCGAAGGCATCGACTGCCACTACGCCAAAGGCGGGTCTATCGCTTGGGCACGCAACCCGGCGCAACTGGAGCGACAAAAGTCTGCTGTGACAGCCCGGCACCAGTTGGGCTTGACTGAAGCCGAAGTTCGTATGGTCGGCGCCGATGAAGCCCGAGCCTTAGGTAACGCCACCAACGTGTTAGGTGGGCGATTTTTAGCACCGGTAGCGGCCCTACACCCGGCCCGTTTGGTACGTGGTCTCGCCGAAGCCTGCGAGCGCCGAGGGGTAACCATCTATGAAAACACCGCCGCTCATTCTCTCCACCCCGGTTCGGTGATCACCACCAACCAGGGAACGGTTCGGGCTGAAGTAGTGGTACGGGCCACCGAAGGCTACACCCGCCATTTGGCTGGCTTACGTAGAGCCGTGGTTCCCATGTACTCATTAATGGTGGCTACCGAACCTTTAACCGACCCCCAGTGGGAAGAAATCGGTTTGGCCACTCGCCCAACTTTTAGCGACTCTCGCCATATGACTATTTACGGTCAACGAACCGCTGATGGGCGCCTCGCTTTTGGTGGTCGCGGCGCCCCTTATCGCTATGGTTCGCAAATTGACCCCGCCACCGAGCAGTCATCTTCGGTACATGACGCCATTACCGTTACCTTGCGAGAACTTTTCCCCGTACTAGTCGACACAGCCATCACCCACCGCTGGGGCGGGGTGCTGGGTATTCCCCGCGACTGGGCGCCTTCGGTGCGTTTCGACCGAGACAGCGGACTGGCTTCGGCCGGTGGGTACGTGGGGGACGGCGTGGCCGCATCAAAGTTGGCTGGCCAAACCCTGGCTGAACTGATTGTAGGCGAAACTACCGAGCGCACCGATTTACCTTGGGTGGGCCACCAGTCACGGCCTTGGGAACCCGAGCCTCTGCGCTGGTTAGGCATGAACGCAGGTATTGCTTTAGCCAACCGGGGCGACCGGGCCGAGGCCCGTACCGGGCGGGTCACTTGGCATACCAAAGCCATGAATGCCCTCTTGGGCTGAATTACTCAGAAAAATCGGTCATCATAGAGATATGACCGCACTTCCCCTGCGGGTTTTTGTGGCCGCTCTGTTTGTTCTTGGAGCAGCCTGCAGTGACCCCGCTACCCCCACACGCCAAGAGGCGGTGCCGCAAGCCACCAGCACTTCTTCCTCCCCGCCCAGTGCTTCAACCAGCGCTGCTGCTTTCTCGCCTGACACCACGCTATTAACCACCACCGCTCCCCCGGCCTCGACTAGTTCTGCTCTGCCGGCAACCACCACTGAGGCTTTGGCTGGCTCAACCACAACTGCGCCGCCTATCCCTGCATCTACCACGACTTCTGTACCGGTTTCTTCAACCGTGCCCGGCGAACCTTGGACGGTCACCCTCTTAAGTCAGTTGGTGGTGGCCAACCCCAACCCTGGTCTTGCTTATGACCGCAGCGACTGGGGTTCCGGCTGGAGCGACGACGACGGCGATTGCCTCTCAACCCGCCACGAAGTACTCATGTTGGAATCCGCCGACTCGGTGTTTCTTTCTGACAGCGGATGTTTGATCGCTGGCGGCAGTTGGTTTGGGGCCTTCACCGGGGGGTGGTTTACCGACCCCGGGGCCCTTGATATCGACCATTTTGTACCGGTGGCCAACGCCCACCAATCGGGCGGTTGGGCATGGGACTCCGCTACCAAACGGCGCTACTACAACGACCTCACCGACCCTCGGCACCTGATTGCTGTTTCCTCTTCGGCTAACCGGTCTAAAGGTGCCCGGGGGCCCGACCAATGGCGGCCTCCTGATACCAGTTATTGGTGCACGTATGCCGACACCTGGGCCGATATTAAAATCCGTTGGGACCTCACCGTGACCGCCAACGAAATGTTGGCCTTAGAGGAAATGTTGACCACCTGCACCGCGGAGCCGATAGGCATTGTTGAAACCCCGGCCATTATTGACCTCGGGCCTCCCATTGACCTCGGTGACCCTATAGAACCAACCCCCACCACCGGCCCTTCTTCTAGTGAACAACCGGCCGACCCCGGCAACGTCATGAACTGCAGCGACTTTGTCAGTTACCAAGAGGCCTTAGCGTGGTACGAAACCTACGCCCCTTGGTACGGTGACGTGGCTCGACTTGATGGCGATGGTGACGGCGAGCCCTGCGAATCACTGCCCGGCGGGCCTTAACGGCCAGAAGAGCGAGCGGTGCCAGTTTTGGTTTCACCGTTGAAGTCGTAGAGATAGCAAACGACTTCACGATCGTCCCATTTGTCCCATGTCTCTTGCGACGGGCGCAGCCATCCAATGTCGTAGATGGAATATTCGTAGGCGATCCCTACATAAGATTCAAAGGCCGCCAAGCAGAGGTCACCCGAGTCGTCGTCGACAAAGACCGACGGAAAATCTCCGTCTGGTAAGAGCGGTAAAGCATAGACCTCGTTTATATGCGGTTCTACGCAATCAACGGTCGACACTTCTGAAACTTCTTCTTCGACGGTAACCACGCCGGCAAAACACTGACCCACGCCGAGAGAAAAAACATTGCCCTGAGTTGAACATGCCCCTGCAAAAACCATGAGGGCAAGCATTACATTTCGTATCAACATTTCGTATCACTCCATGCCGGCATCACGTAAGGCCCGACCAGTAAGCACTTGGGCTAAGTGCTTGCGGTAAGCAGCATCACCGTTGTTATCCGACGAAGGCTCCGTGCCTTCTGCCGCTGATGCCGCTGCTTCAACAGACGAAGCACCGCCAGCCAACGCAGATTCCACCGCACTCGCCCGCAAAGGAGTTGCCCCCATATTGACCAAAGCCACCCCAGCGCCACCTTCAGCAACCATGGCCCCCACTATGGCCCAATCTTGAGCACGACGATTAAACTTTTGGTACGACCAGCCGCCAGTTGAAACCGGCACCTTAATTCCGGTCAACATTTCATCGGCGCCTAAAGCCGACTCTAAAAAGCCAGTAAAGAACTCTGTCGCAGCAATTTCACGAGAACCATTTGAGCCCGAAGCGACCAACGTACCGCCCAACGCTAAAACAGCCGCAGGCAGATCTGAAGCCGGATCGGCATGAGCCAACGACCCTCCGAGTGTGCCGCGATGGCGAATAGCAGGGTCGCCTACCACTGATGCCACATGAGCTAAAAGCGGGCAGGCCTCTGCGAGTTCTCCCGAATGTTCAAGCGCACTGTGCGTAGTCATAGCGCCTATCGACACCGTGTCGCCAACCACCGAAATACCAGAAAGTTCGGCAATGCCTGCCACATCGATCAACATGGAAGGAGCCGCCAAGCGGAGACGCATCAATGGGATTAACGACTGACCGCCGGCCAAGAGTTTGGCTTCGTCGCCGTGTTCGGCTAATGCCGCTAACGCTGCTTCGGTGGAGTCCACCCGGGTATAGCCAACTGCTGCAGGAATCATGCTGCACCCCCTTGAGCGTTTTCGATACTTCGACGCACCCGCATCGGCGAAGCGGGCATTGCCATTTCGGTTACTCCTAAATGACGGAGAGCATCTACTACGGCATTCATCACTGCGGGTGTTGAGGCAATGGTTCCTGCTTCACCGATACCTTTTACCCCTAGTGGGTTAGTAGGAGAAGGAGTAACCGTGTGATCGAGTTTCATATCAATAGTTTCCGCTGCCGATGGCACTAAATAGTCGCCCAAGTTAGTTGATCGACATTGACCATCTTCGTCGTAAATTGCTTCTTCCCAGAGTGCCTGGCCAATACCTTGCACGATGCCCCCATGTACTTGACCTTCAACAATCATGGGGTTGATTTGGTTTCCGCAGTCATCAACGGCGGCGTAATCGATGACCTCAACTTCGCCAGTTTCCTCATCAATCTCCACTAGGGCGATATGTGCCCCGAAGGGGAAGGTGAAGTTAGGCGGGTCCCAGGTTACTTCTGCTTGCAGGTTGGGTTCTAAACCTTCGGGTAAATCATGGGCGGTGAAGGCTGCGAAAGCTACTTCAGCGAGAGGAACTTCTGCGCCGGGGGTGCCTTTTACGTTAAACACGCCATTGGCAAGTTCAAGGTCCTCGGCGTTGGCTTCAAGCATATGGGCCGCTATCTGCGATGCTTTTTCAACCACCCGTTCGGTGGCCATCCAGATAGCAGTGCCACCCACCGAAAGCGAGCGCGAACCGTAGGTATCTAGCCCTAAGGGAGAAATTGCCGTATCAGAGTGCAGAACCTCAACGTCATCCGGGTCCACCCCCAAGCGGTCAGCGACAATCATGGACCATGCGGTCTCGTGTCCTTGGCCGTGGGGGGTGGCGCCAGTGACCACCTGAATCTTGCAGGTAGGCAGTATGCGCACGGTGGCTGATTCCCAACCGCCGGCGCCGTAGTTCAGCGAAGCCAACACTCGGCTTGGAGCTAGTCCGCACATTTCAACGTAGGTAGAAATACCGAGGCCAAGATGCGTTTTTGCCCCTGCGGCTTGTCGCTCTGCTTGTTCGGCTCGACGAGCATCCCAATTAATGAGTTCTTTCGCTCGGTCTAACGCTGGTTGATAATCGCCCGAATCAAATACCAAACCAGCCGGTGAATCGTAAGGGAATTTTTCGGTGGGAATAAAGTTCAGGGACCGGATTTCATCGGGCCCCACCCCGATGGCAAGAGCGAGCACATCCATAGCCCGTTCAATGGCGTAGGTGGCTTCAGGTCGGCCTGCACCACGATACGCCTCGGTTGGGGTGAGGTTGGTGAACACGCTCTTGCAAGTAAATGAGTAGAGCGGCACGTCATAAAGCCCGTGGAAAAGAAATGCCCCCAGTAACGGAACCCCGGGGGTGATGAGTTGCAGATAGGCCCCCATATCTGCCAACAAGGTGGCGCGAACTGCGAGCAGTTTGCCATTTTCGTCGGCTGCCAATTCAATGGTTTGCCGTTGCGCACGTCCTTGAATGGTTGCCGTGGCTGCTTCGGTTCGTCCTTCGGTCCATCGCACAGGCACCCCGTGGCGTAATGCGAGAGCTAAACAAATAATCTCTTCAGCGTAAACCCCAAGTTTGCAGCCGAATCCACCGCCTACCGCTGGAGCGATGACCCTCATTTTATGTTCGGGGATTCCGGCAGTCAGTGCGGCCATTACTTTCAAAATGTGGGGGATTTGCGTGGAAGAATACAGGGTCATATCACCGTTGTGGGGCGACGGCACGGCAGCTACCCCGCGTGGCTCCATGGGAGCAGGAATCAATCGTTGATGTACATATGTTTCGGTGATGTGATGTGCTGCTTCAGCGAACGCTGCTTCTACCCCTTCGGGGTTGGGGATTAACGGCCACTCGTAGGACACGTTGGTACCGAGAGCTTCATGAATAACGACCTGGTCAGACTCTGCGTCTTCAATGGAAATCACTGCAGGCAGGGTGCTGTAGTCAACCACTACTCCTTCTGCTCCGTCTACCGAGGCGTAGCGAGAACTGGCCACCACTACAGCAACGATGTCTCCGACATGACAGGCTTTACCTTGGGCTACTGGCCAATATTCGGGGCTTTTCATATCCTCAGTCACCGGCCATGCACAGGGAAGGGGTCCGGCCCAATCTTCGGCCAAGTCAGCGCCGGTATATACCGCTTCCACTCCTTCGGTTGCTAAGGCAGCCGAAGTATCTATGTTGTCGATGGTGGCGTGAGCATGGGGACTACGTACACAATGGACCCAAAGAGCTCCGGGAAGTACCAAATCATCCATAAATTTTGCTTCGCCGGTCAAGAGGGCCGGATCTTCTTTGCGAAGACGGGCTTGGCCGATGATGCCGCCGGTGGGGTTGTCGGTAACGGTCATAGTGTTCCTTCCTTATTTCTTGACCGACAAAACGGCCTTGACAATGTTTTGGTACCCGGTGCAGCGACACAGGTTGCCTTCGAGGCCTTCTCGTACTCCATCTGCGTCGAGGTTGGGGTATTCCTCAACGAGAGAAATGGAGGCCATGACCATGCCGGGGGTGCAATACCCGCATTGCAGGGCGTGGCTTTCGTGGAAGGCTTGTTGCATAGGGTGCAGGCCGTCTGCGCCGGCTAGCCCTTCGATGGTTGTTATTTCAGCTCCGTCGGCTTGAACGGCCAGCAGGTTGCACGACTTTGCCGACTGGCCGTCAACTAAAATAGTGCATGCTCCACAAGAACTGGTGTCGCAGCCAATGTTGGTTCCGGTTAAGCCCAGTTGGTCTCGCAAAAAATGCACCAACAAGGTACGTGGTTCTACGTCAGCGCTTTGGGTGTCCCCATTTACCGTAAGAGAGATTTCCATCTCCGCTCCTTCATCCACCGGACAGCCGCCTTCAACGACAACGTTGAAGTCCCTCAACTGGTCCGAGGAAAGATAGTGTCACAACTTTTTCTCCTGTGCAAGGGGTCGTTTCGCTATTCCTTCATGCTGGCTCTAACCCCGAATGCTGGGGATTAAAAACTGAGCGTTGTTTTAACTGAGTTCGCCTATCAGCGCCAAAAGGTCGCCAATGCTGGGGTTGACCATGTTGCGGTCACCCAACGAAACCGTGGGAACAATCTCGTTGCCGCCAGTTACTGAGCGCACAAAGGACGCCGCCTCGGGGTCTTCCCAAATGTTTCGGGTTTCAATTTCTAAACCCGCCTCTTCGATGCCGCGCATCAAGCGCATACAAAATCCACAACCAGGCCGCCAATAAACAATCGGAGTCATACGGTGAGGATAGAACCACCAGCGGTAAACACTACCGCTGCTCGCTTCAGGCAAGCCTCCTGTGCCGTCACCGTTTCTTAAATTTGCACCGCTAAGAAGCGTCACGTAAGTTCCTTTCCATGGGTGACCCTTTTCAAGCAGCAAGAGACCTCGGCCCCTCGTTGGCTAAGCGAGCGCAACGCATTGAAAATAATCGCTCGTTACCCCAAGACGTGGTTGACGATTTAACGAGTGCTGGGCTGTTTCGGCTTTTCACCCCAGCCAGCCTCGGAGGTCCAGAAGTTGATGTAGCCACCGGGCTTAACATCATTTCGGAGGTGGCACGCTACGACGGGGGAACCGCATGGTGTGTCATGATCGCTGCTACTACCTCCCTGCTAGCCGGCTATCTTGATGAGCCTTTCGCCCAAGAGATTTATGGGCCCGCCGATTCTTGCACCGGAGGTTTTGCTGCTCCGTTCGGCAAAGCAAAAATTGTTGATGGAGGCCTGCAGGTCTCCGGCACTTGGGCTTGGGGGTCCGGAACCCAACACTGCACCTGGGTCGGCGGGGGTGCCCTTTTAGTCGACCAAACAGACACCCCCATCAAACGGGCCGATGGTCTCTACGCCCCTTTTGTGTTTTTTAAGCGCTCCGACGTTCAACACCTTGACACTTGGCGAGTTACTGGCCTATCCGGCAGCGGGTCAACCGATTACCAAGTAAGTGATGTCTTTGTCCCCGAGGGCCGCTGGGTGCAACTTATGACAGCTACCCCACGTCTGGATGGGCCGCAATGGCGATTTCCTTTCTATGGGATACTGGCCATGGGAATCGCCGCCGTAACTGTTGGCTTACTCGATGGTGCAGTAGAACGATTCGCCGAACTGGCCACAGAAAAAAAACCTGCCGGTTCGGGACGAACGCTGGCCGAACGCGCCTCCGGGCAAATAACAGTCTCCACTGCCGAAGCCACCGCACGCTCGGCTCGAGCCTTCTTGCATGACGCCGTGGGGGAAGCTTGGGGCATGGCGCTCACCGGCCAACCGCTCACCGTTGAGCACCGGCGCTCCCTTCGCTTAGCTGCCTGTGACGCCACCCAGCGGTGCGCCGATGCGCTGACTCACCTTCAACGAGAAGCAGGGGGAAGTGCGGTGTATCTGAACGAGCCACTTCAACGCATAATCCGTGATGGCCAAGTGGCCGCCACCCACGCCATGGTTGCCCCGAGAATCCACGAACTAACCGGCCGCCTTCGTTTTGGTCTCCAAACCGACACCACGTTTCTCTAAAAACATCGACTTTTCACTCCCCGCCGATAGCGATCCTCGCCGCATCGAAATTCGCGGGTGGCTCAATGCTCACCCCTCCCCCACACGACAAGATCTCGCTCAGGCCGGCTTCATAGCCCCCCACTGGCCCGACCCGTGGGGGCGCAGCGCCGGCGCCGAAACACAGTTGCTTATTGATCAAGAGTTTCAAACAGCCGGCGTTGTCCTCCCCAACGTGTCCATCGGAGTGGGGTGGGGTGGGCCGACCATCTTGGCCGGAGGAACCGAAGAGCAAAAAGAACGTTTCCTTCCCCCCATGTTGGCCGGTACCGAAACGTGGTGTCAACTTTTTAGCGAACCAGAGGCCGGATCCGATTTGGCGTCTTTACGAACTAAGGCCATACGAGATGGCGACCATTACCTCATAAATGGGTCCAAACTTTGGTCTTCTCAAGCAGAGACCAGCGACTGGGGTATTCTGCTGGCCCGAACATCAAGCGAGGGCCCGCCCCAAAAAGGGATCTCCTACTTTCTCCTCGACATGCGCACTCCGGGTATAGAGATCCGACCGGTGCTTGAAATGTCGGGAGGGCGCCACTTCAACGAAACTTTTTTCACCGATGTTCGAATACCCCTTGACTGTTTGGTGGGCCAAGAAAACCAAGGCTGGTCGTTGGCCAAGGTCACCTTAACCAACGAAAGGGTTTCTCTTTCCGAAGGCGGCGTGTTGTGGGGTTTAGGCCCCAACGATGATCAGGTACTTGACAAATTGCGATCATTCGACAGCCCCAGCCCAGTAATGCGCCAACGAATCGCTGATCTCTACACCGAGATGGTCATTCTCAAACTTCTCAACCAGCGCATTATGAGCGCCCAAATGGCCGATGGTGATCCGGGCCCTTTGTCGTCGCTTCGTAAGGCCCTGGGTGACCGGCATGGTCAAAAAGCTATGGCCCTGGTGGCCGACTTACGCGGCGCTGCTCCGCTGCTTGATGGACACTACCCCTATCACGAGGAAGAAGACCTTTGGCCGTGGGGGTACTTTTTTTCTCCGGCCTTGACCATCGGGGGCGGGACCAGCGAAGTCCAACGCAATATTATTGGTGAGCGTATTCTTGGTCTACCTCGTGAGCCTCGGCTACCTAACTACCCGAACCCCCACCCAAGGAAATATGATGATTGACTTTGAATTTCTTCACTTTGAACGCCACCAAGATGTGCTGGTGGTAACCATCGACAACCCCGCTGACCCGCTCAACAAGGTTGACGAGCAGATGCATCATGAGCTCACCAATTTGTTTAAATATTTGCGCAACGAACGAGAGGCCCGAGCGGTCTTGCTGGCCGGAAGCAATAAAGCTTTTACCGCCGGGGGGGATTTCGGGTGGTTTCCAAGTTTTTCAGAGCCGGGGTATGCAGCCAACCTTCGCCTAGATGGAAAATCTATTATTTGGGACCTGCTAGACCTTCATCTTCCGTTGGTGTCAGCGGTAACCGGACATGCCATGGGTTTAGGAGCCAGCATCGCTTTGCTCTCCGACATCACCGTCATGTCCGAAACGGCTCGTCTGGGCGACCCTCATGTTCAGGTAGGCATTGTGGCCGGTGATGGGGGAACCATTGCTTGGCCTCTGGCCCTAGGCCCACAATTGGCGAAACGTTTTTTGCTTACCGGTGACCCCCTCACGGCCGTCGAAGCAGAACGTTTGGGGCTCATCGTTGAGACGGCTTCCGATCCAGATGCTTGTTTGACGGCTGGTCTTGCTTGGGCTAAACGACTGGCCGGCGGGGCCCCGCAAGCCGTTCAATACACCAAACAGGCTATAAATAGTTGGATAAAACAGACCTGCGGGCCGGCCTTTGACTTAGCTACCGCTTTAGAAACGGTCACCTTTGCTTCGCAAGATTTCACCGAGGCGTTGAGCGCTCTCCAAGAAAAGCGTCCACCAAAATTTACCGGAAAGTAGAAAATAATGACCTTTCAGCCAGGACTCTCCAAAGGCAACGACATTGGCCTCCTTGATGGGCTCATGACCAACCGCTCCATGCGTCGTTATTCTGAGCAGCCGGTAAGCGAAGAAGATATTTGGACATGTCTTCGTGCCGCCGTTCAAGCACCCAGCGGAGGGAACATTCAGCCCTACCAATTTATGGTAGTTCAAGACCCCGCTTTACGGCTCGGTTTGGCTGACCTGTATCGCCGCGGGTGGGACCGTTATGGCCCGGCGGTCGCCCCCCAGGAATTCCCCAATGATCAGGTGCGGGAAAGTTGGGCACGCAACAATCGGGCCACTGAGCACCTTGCCCAAACCCTAGAGCACGTTCCGGTGCACGTTTTAGTGCTTATGCCAACCATAGATATGACCATCTACGACGATGAGGGGGCCATGCCGGTCGGCCCTACCCATGCTTCGGTTTATCCTGCGGTGCAAAACTTTATGTTGGCCGCCCGATCGCTGGGACTCGGCACCTCGTTGACTACCCTGCACCGCATTTACGAAGATGAGGTTCGTCAATTGCTTGGTATCCCCGAGCGTTACGAGGTCTTAGCCCTGCTTCCTTTAGGTCACCCCACCGGCCACTGGGGGGTTGCTCCTCGTTATCGGGGCGCAGAAAAAATCACTTCGTGGGATCTCTTCGGCCAGAAACGCTCGTAGCGGTTTCTACTTTCTTTTGCTTGGGCCTACTCGAGAACTAACCAGAGGTAGGGATGGGTGTACCGGGAGGAGGCATGACCTCGGCTGGGCCTACCAAGGTGAGCTGATCGTCGGCTTCGAGCACCACGTCGTCTTCGATCGACACCGACACGCCGAAACGAATAAGCGCCGCTACCTCAACGCCCTTCGGCAAACCAAGCGAACCCACTCGTTTCCCAATCAACGCCGCATCAAGACCTTCCGGAAACAACGTGTATTGGCCGATCATGGCCTCTGGCAACAACGCCGACTTGACCGCTGCTTCATCGGCGGCCTGGCCAACTTCTTTTGCTCCGGTGTGCAAATGGCTGGCCAACTCGCCGGCCAAACGAAGCGACCGGCCCGGGTTGGCCGTGGTGCCCGCTAAAAAGAACAAAGCATTCACCCGTTCGCCCGAACCACCCCACGCCGCAGGGATGCGAATGCCCGCCGAGGCCCGCACAATTACCAGTTGGTCGTCATCGATGACTTCAAACAAGGCCACTGGGGTAGCCGTGGGGTGATCATTTGACGGCTGGATCCACAACGAACCGGTTTCTAAAAAGCGCTCCGTTACCCGCTCTCGCGGTAAACCAATTTGGTCTGACAACACTGAGGCGGCCCGTTCAGCTGCTTCGGCAATGTCGGTGCCTTCCGGTACCGACAACACCGATGCTCGAGCAATTAACCCGTGGTAGTCGTCTACTGCTCGCAAACCGTGGCCAGCCATGGCGGCGCTCATCTCGCGGTCTAAGCCTCGGTCGGCTTCGGCCCCCCAACGCTCGAACACATGGCGAATAGCCCCGGCGCGCTTAGTGCGCCCTTGAGCGTAAAAGTGGTGCCATGCCCAGGCCACCGCGCTCACTGCCAGAACAAACAATTGCGGCACCGACCCCAACTGCCAAATCAAGTACACCGATACCCCAATACCCGCAAACTGAGTAACCGGGTAGAGCGGTGCCCGAAAAGCCGGGGCGTAAGACTGAATGCGCGAGGCGCGTAACACCAGCACCGCCAAGTTGACCAAACCCAGGGTCAACAAAACAAAAGCGCTAGCCAGTTTGGCAATAGCTTCCGCATCAAAAACTAAGACCACTATGGCAATGGCCGAACCCGTGGTCACTACCCCCACCATAGGGGTGCCAAATTTGCTTATCCCGCCCAGACCTTTCGGCAACAATCCGTCCTGGGCCATGGCCATGGGGTAACGAGCGGCCGCCATGATCCCGGCGTTAACGGCCGACGCAAAGGCCGCCAGAGCGGCCAACACAATAAGCCCAACGCCCAGCGGTGGCAGTACCGCTTGGGCTGCGGTATGAATGGGAGCGAGATCCTGGTGAAGTTGCTCAGGGGGCACCACCACCACAGCCACCAACACTCCCAAGGTGTAGAGCAAAGTGGCTACCCCCAACGACAAGGCCATGCCCAAAGGAATGCGATGCGAGGGGTCTTCGACTTCTTCGGCGGCGCTGGCCACTTTGGTGAGCCCACCATAAGAAACAAAGACCAACCCCACTACGGCCATTACCCCCGAGCCGCCGGTGGTGAAAAATGGGTCCAGGTTGGTGTCGGCCAGGCTACGGCTCTGGGTTTCCCAAAGACCCTCCACCAAAAACCACCCCATGGCGGCAATCACAAAAGCCACCATGGCTAACTGCACTGAAGCACTGGCTTTTGAACCCACCACATTTATGAAGGTGAAGAAGGCAATGAGTGCCATGGCTAGCCAAGTCGCATTCACATCCAAAATCAAAACCAAGTAGGCGCTCATTCCCACCATGGCAAAAGCATCTTTGAGTACCAGCGAAAGCCAAGTGCCGAACCCAGCCACCGTGCCCACTGCTGGGCCTAAAGCACGCTCTAAAAAGTAGTAAGCCCCGCCCGCTTTAGGAAGCGCCGTTGCAAGTTCTGACACGCTCAGCATGGCGGGTACGGCCAACACCCCGGCAATCAAATAGGCCAAGATGGCGGCCGGGCCGGCTTTAGCGGCCGCCAACCCGGGCAGTAGAAACAAACCCGAAGAAAGCATGGCGCCGGTTGATAACGAAAACACGTGGCGCAGCCCCAGCGAACGGGTCAGCTTTCCTGATTTGTTGGTCACCATTTGCTTACTCTAGATCACCAGAACGGGCAGAGGAACCCGTTACTAAGAAATCCCGTCAACGAACTCCAATAATAAGTCGTTCACTTGGGTGGCGGCTTCTTGTTGTAGCCAGTGGCCAGCACCTTCCAAAATATGGGTACCGCGAAGGCCGGGCAATGTTTCTGAGAATCGGCTGATGGCACCGGCCCCCCACAGGGTGGGGCCATCTTTTTCTCCACCGACGAACAATGAGGGTTGATAAATAGGAGCATGGTGCCATGCCCGCAAGTCCACCCAGTCGTGGTCGATGCAGCGGTAGCGGTTGAGCCCACCGGTAAATCCGGCCTTGGCAAACTCTGCCGTGTAGAAATCTAAATCTGCGTCGGTCATCCACTCCAGCGGGCTGGAGGGATAAGAAAATCCGTCGCTTAGCAAGCCGCCGGGAGGCACGAATCCCATAGATTTTTGCCCCGGTTCAGGTGGTGGGCAGTCTCCTGACGCTGAGAAGTAAAAGCCCGCTAACCAACGGCGGGGGTCTTTTGCTATTTCTGTTTCGGCCTGCCCCGGTTTTTGGAAATAGGTGATGTAAAACTCTTCGGTATCGCTGAAACTGGCGAAGGTCTCGGAAGGCCGGTGATCGTTACGGGCATCATAAGGCA
>Ga0209360_1000072_pt1 | contig 93063 bp, 85 predicted proteins | sample SaaInlV_130m_DNA_3_FD_184651 | JGI IMG/M metagenome (GOLD analysis project Ga0209360, IMG submission 184651) | Marine microbial communities from expanding oxygen minimum zones in the Saanich Inlet - SI037_S3LV_130m_DNA (SPAdes) (version 2) | ecosystem: Environmental > Aquatic > Marine >... | reverse complement strand
GTCTGCCCCCGCCTGTTCTACCGCCTTGACCTCATCCCCCAGCCGGGAAAAATCTGCGGACAGGATGGAAGGCGCGATGATTACCCCGTCTTTCTTCTCCGCCATGTACATCCTCCATTACATAAATCAAATCGACCCGAAGCATAGCATATGCTGAAAAATCGTTCCATTTTTATACAACATAATTAGCTTCTGGCACTCAATGACTTCTTTCATTATAATGATTGGTTTTACACCTCTACTTTTAAGCCCATGCAGACTGCTCTCGAAAATCTCCGTGAGAAGATCAAAGTCCTCTTATTGCAGGACCACAACATGTTACTGCTGGCGGCAGTGATTGGGTTTCTGGCAGGACTGGCATCGACCCTGTTTCGCTGGTTGATCGGGTTTTTTGGAGTGGTTTTTTCTCCAGAGGGGCTATCCTGGATCGGAATAACCGGCTCTGCGATTCCTTTCCTGTTACCGCTCATGCCAATGGTAGGTGGCATCATTACCGGAGCCATCTGCCATTTTTTCCCCGATGCCGTTAAAGAAAACGGAGTTCACCGGGTCATGCACGCAGTCGCCCTAAAAGCGGGAAAGATTCGCAAACGCACCTTGCTGACTTGCTCCACCACATCAGCACTTACCATTGGATCCGGTGGTTCAGCAGGACGGGAAGGCCCTACCGTTCAGATCGGCTCAGCGGTTGGCTCGGCTCTCGGTAATATGTTTCACCTTTCCCATGAGAGAGTGCAGATTTTGGTCGGCTGTGGAGCGGCGGCAGGAATCGCCGCCTCCTTCAATGCTCCTTTAGCAGGGGTGCTGTTCGCTCTGGAAATCATCCTGACTGACTTCACCATCCATACGTTCAGTCCCATCGTGGTCGCCTCGGTGATTGGCACAGCCACGGGTCGAGCCCTTGAGGGTAACGAAATCACTTTCCACGTACCGGTTCATGAATTGGTCAGCTACTCGGAAATTATTTTCTATTTATTTCTGGGGCTCCTGTGCGGAGTGGTTTCAAAGTTATTCACAATCGCCTATTTCAAGGCGCATGAAATTTTTGACGAGAAGGTTCATATTCCGAAACCTTTGAAGCCCGCTCTCGGAGGTCTGATCGTTGGATTCCTCTCCCTGTTATCTCCGGCGATTCTGGGAAACGGCTACGGTTTTATGGAACAGGCTCTGGCCGGAGAGATCTTTTGGGGACTGGCATTCGCGCTGATTTTTTTGAAGATCATCAGCACCTCCGTAACACTGGGTTCAGGAGGGTTGGGTGGAGTGTTCGCTCCTGCCCTGTTTATTGGTGCCATGCTGGGTGCGGCCTATGGAACTCTGGTGCATGCGATCAATCCGGGTTTTACCGCCTCTCCCGAAACCTATGCGCTGGTAGGGATGGGTGCCGTAGCAGGGGCAGTCATGCAGGCTCCTTTGACTAATATTCTGATGCTGTTTGAGTTGACCAACGATTACACCATCATTTTGCCGATCATGATCACCTGCATTGTTTCGGCCTATACTTTTCGCAACTTCGACAAAAACTCCATTTATATTCAGAAACTGCTGAAGGAAGGCATCAACATCCAACATGGCCGGGAGGTTTCCATTCTCAACGCCATAAAAGTCAGTGATGTTTTAAGCCTGGATGTCACGACGATTCCCGAAGCCATGCCTTTCAGGAAAATCCTGGAAACCATATCCTATTCCAAGAACTTTTATTTTCCCGTAGTAAACAGCCAGGGAGAGATGTCCGGTATTTTGTCATTCCATATGGTTCGGGAAATGATTTTTGAAGAAAACCTGGCCGACCTGGTAGTCGCCAACGATTTGAAAGTCACGTCGGTGATGACTCTCACACTGGAAAACAACCTCAACGAGGCTATGGAATTGTTCGCCAAGCTGGATGTGGAACAGCTTCCCGTAGTCCGCCTGAACGATCCCAAAAGGGTGGTCGGCATGGTCAATAGAGGGGAAGTTGTTGCCGCTTACAACCGCGAAGTTCTGGTCTCTGGATTCGACCGATAGAACCATGATGTTCCACCCGTCCCGCAATATTTTCCGAAATACAAAAAGGAAAGCTTTGCATAACCCCGAGATCCTTCGACAAGCTCAGGATGACAATAAAGAGCCATTTTGTCATTCTGAGGAACAACGTGACGAAGAATCTTGGGTTACTCAAAGGTCTCCTTATCAGGGGGAGGACAGTTCCCCCCTGATAAGGGGGGCCAGGGGGGTTAAGCCTTTTACTCACACAATATGCGGGTTAATTATCCTGCTCGGTTTACTGATCTTCGTTTCCGGTTGTGGAGAACCTCCTATACACCGCAGATCCCAGTTTTTGATGGGAACCCTTGTCGAGATTTCCGTTTTCGAAAAAAATAAAGACACCGCTGAGCTTGCCATTCAGAGTGCCTTCAACGAAATTCAAAGAATGGAAGGGTTGATGAGCACCCGTATCCCTGGTTCGGAGATTTCAAAAATCAACCAGTCTGCCGGCCTTGAACCGGTATCCGTATCTCCCGAAGTGTTGGCTGTCATCAGCCGGGCTCTCTATTGGGCCGAACAAACTAATGGAGCTCTGGATATAAGTCTGGAACCCGTTCAGGAGCTTTGGGATTTTGATGGCGAGCACACTTCCCTGCCTGACAAAAAAATACTTGAACAAAAACTTTCCAAAGTGGACTACAAAAAAATCCGCTTGGAAAATCAGACTGTGTTTTTAACGGAAAAAGGGATGGGTCTGCATCTTGGCGCGATTGCCAAAGGGTATGCCGTGGACCGGGCAATAAATATATTACTGGAATCAAATATCCATCATGCTCTCATCAATGCCGGGGGTGATCTAAAAACTCTAGGATTAAGGCCCGATCAAACAGCGTGGAAAATTGGCCTGCAACATCCCAGAAAACCCGAAGCGATTCTGGCAGGCTTTTCTCTTTCGGGAAAAGCCGTCGCCACATCCGGTGACTATCAAAAATATTTTGACCATGAGGGCACCCGCTATCACCACATCCTCAATCCCAAAACAGGATACCCGGTCACAGGCGTGATGTCCGCGACGGTAGTCGCCGAAACGGTCATGGATGCAGACGCCCTTTCCACAGCCTTGTTCGTCATGGGCGCGAAGGAAGGCATGGCTTTCATCGCTTCGCTGAAAGGGATCGAAGGACTCCTCGTAGATCAGGACAAGACCCCTTACCTGTCCCAAGGCATGGAGAGTTTAGCGGGTTTCTCCCTTGAAGGTTTCAAAGAGAACTTCAGCCATTAAACCATGTCCGATTTCATTCGGGTGGCAACGGTCCGGGAACAAAAAGGCCAGCATGGGATTGGTTTCCAACCTCTCGCCATAAGCCTCGTAATAGGCCACAAACTGATCGGGAAACTTATCGTGAACGGTAGGCAAAAAAGACTCCAGCGCTGAAGGAACATTTAAAAAAGGAATTTTTTCAGTCTCGGCGGTTTGCTTCGCTGTCTCCCGGTATTCAGCAAAATTGCAGACGCTGACCAGCACCGGCTTAGCCCCCTTTTCCCGGACGCCCTCTATCAAGGCCTCAAGGTTTTTGCGGTATTGTTTTACAGGTACCCGCACACCCTTCTTTTGCGTACGGACCGGTTCGGGCAAACGCCACGTCCTCATCCATCTAAAAAGTAAAACTTGTCTCATATTCCAGCTGATTTTTCCAGCCAGGGAGTTTCGCGATTTAAATTGTTGGCGATCTGTTTGCAACGAAGGGTAGGAATCATTCCACCCGAAGGAAAGGATGACCCAGTCGCCTTTTTTCACCTCGCCCAACTCCTGCCACAGCAATTTTCCCTGGAAAGAGGAAAAACCGGGAAGGGACAGGTTCCGCAGTTTAAAACGACCGGATGAAACATTTAGTTTTTCAACCAGCAGGGATGAATAGGTTTTTTCATAGTCCACACCCCAGCCAAAACTGCTGGAGTCTCCCAGTACATGCAGGGTTTTTTCTGCGGTTCCAGCTTCACCGCTTGAAGATACGCGAAACCCTTCGGAGCCGGAAACAATTGTCCAGGGAGGAAGTTTGTCCACCACAAAGGCTGATGAATAGTTTTTGACCGTAATCGAGGTATTGGGTTTGAGCTTATAACCGTAGCGCAAATCAGACTGGTAGGCATGGGCATCTTCATTCACGAACCCCTGCCCGGCCACAAACTTCTGGTATTTTTCCAATACCACAGGGTCCAGCTCTTCCATCCAGGAAGGGATTGCATAGTCTTTATAGTGGAATACCGGCTCAAACCCGGAAAGCCTGAGAATCAGTTCGATAAACCCGAAAAAGAAAAAGACCGTCACTACTGAAAATAAAAAAGACCTTTTAATTCTTTTTTGCGGAGCCACAAACCACCTTAGCAAACTAAAATTTGGAGGGAGAAAAGCGTTTGAGCAAAAGAGAGTTTCCAACCACCGAAACAGAACTCAAAGACATTGCCACAGCGGCAAACACAGGTTTCAAGAGGACACCATAAAAAGGATACAGGAGCCCCGCCGCGATAGGAATTCCCAGCACATTATAAAAGAAAGCCCAGAAAAGATTCTGCCTGATTTTCGCAAGTGTTTTTCTGCTCAGCTCAATGGCCTGGGGCACAGCCCGAAGGTCTGAAGTAACCAGAGTGATGTCCGATGCCTCCATCGCGACATCCGTGCCGCTCCCCAAAGCAATGCCCACTGTGGACTCAGCCAGCGCAGGAGCATCATTAATACCATCGCCCACCATCGCCACCTTACGTCCCTGCGCCACCTGCTTCATAATTTCATCTCTCTTTTGTGCAGGCAGGACTTCCGCAACCACATCATCTATTTCCAGTTTTCGGGCGACTGCCTGCGCAGTTTTCCGGTTATCCCCTGTCACCATCATCACTTTTAATCCCATCATTTTGAGATGGTGAACGGTTTCCTTCGCATAGGGTTTCAATGCATCGATGGTAGTGATGATGCCTTCAACATTCCCATCAACACTTAAAATCATGGGAGTCTTTCCCTGCCCGGTCAACTTTTCCAGGTCATCTCTCACCCTGGAAAAATCAATTTTCTTTTCTTCCATTAACTTCATGTTACCCAGAAAAATATTTTTATCCTCTATCGTTCCCTGTACTCCGAAACCGGGCAAAGCCTCAAAATCAGCAAGTGCTTTAAATCTGAGGCCGCGCTTCTTCACTTCAGAAACCACAGCCTGGGCTAAAGGGTGCTCCGAGTTTTTTTCCAGAGAACCCGCCAGCACCAGCAAATTATCCGTATCCAATACGGCTCCGGGAGACAAAAGCACATCCGCCACTTCCGGTTTGCCGCTGGTGAGGGTTCCGGTTTTATCAAACACAATCGTATCCAGTTTTTCAGCCTGTTCCAAAGCCTCACCGCCCTTGATCAGGATACCCATTTCCGCGCCCTTTCCGGTTCCGACCATGATCGCGGTAGGAGTGGCAAGGCCCAACGCACAGGGGCAGGCAATGATCATTACTGAAATAAATATCATCAAGGCAAAGAGAAATGGTGAAGTCGGCAAGGGACCCAAAGAATCTCCAAAGCCCCACCAGAATGCGAAAGCCAGAAGAGCCAGAGCAATCACTACTGGCACAAAGATTGCGGCAATTTTATCCGCCAGCCTTTGTACCGGTGCTTTCGACCCCTGCGCCTGTTCCACCAGATGAATGATCTGCGCCAATAAAGTATCTTTTCCCATACGGGTCACCTGCATTTTAAAAAATCCGGTTTTGTTGATACTCGCCCCAATCACTTCATCACCGGATTTTTTTTCCACCGGAACACTTTCACCGGTCAACATCGATTCATCAATGGAAGATTGCCCATTAGTCAGAATTCCGTCCACAGGAATTTTTTCTCCGGGCCGGACCAGAACAATGTCCCCCATCACTAAATCGTCCACGCTGATTTCAAGCTCCTTGCCATCCCTTTCAACATGGGCGGTTTTGGGCTGGAGTCCCATCAACTTCTTGATCGCGGAAGAAGCACTATGCTTGGCACACGCTTCCATCCAGCGGCCAAGCAGAACCAGCGTGATGATCATGACCGATGTATCGTAATAGACTTCGGAAACATGAAAAAGGGTAGCGAAAATACTGTAAAAATAGGCAGAGGATGTGCCCACGGCAATGAGCGTGTTCATGTCGGCGTAACAGTGACGGAATCCGCTCCACGCCCCCCGGTAAAACTGCCAGCCGCAAAAAAACTGTACCGGAGTAGCCAGAATAAACAAAAGAACATTCTTCCATTCGATATCGAATAAAGACTGCATGGAAAAAAACATGACAGCCAGACTGATGAGCCCACTGAGAATCAGCTTCTGTTTAAGCTGAGCCAGATGTTTAAGATGGCGCGCTTCATCATCATCCGAGGAAACAGATTCTTCCTGTGATGGTAAAAGGCGGTAGCCTGCCTGCTCCAAAGCCAATCTCAAAACTTCAAAATCGACCAGGGCCGGGATGTAGTCGACCAATACCTGTTCGGTAGCCAGGTTCACATCTACTTTATGGACCCCTTCCAGCGAGGCAAGTTTTTTCTCGACCCGTGAGACGCAAGAGGCACAGGTCATGCCTTCTACAGGAAACGCCTTATTCAGTCGGGGGACTTCAAATCCCAGTTTTGCGATTGTTTTGGGGAACTGGCTTGCAGGTATTTTTTGCGGATCAAACTCGATGGTAGCCACTTCTGCGGCAAAATTGACATGAACGGAGTCCACCCCTTCCAGTTCGCCAACTTTTTTTTCGATCCGTGCCGAACAACTGGCACAACTCATACCCTTAACCGGAAGGGTTATATTTTGTTTATTTGTGGATTTATGATCTGGCATACTGAACCCAGGCTAAAAAATATACTCTATCAGGATACACATATTCAGGGGCCGAGTCTAACAGCACTCGTTGGAAAAGACGGAGAATGCTTCTGGGGGAAAAGGCTCTTTATTTATTGCTGAACAGGGTTTTCAGGGTGACCACACCGTAGCCAATCAGAAGGAGGGCAATCAGTCCACTGGAAAAAGAGTTCTGGCTCATGGCAGTGGTGAAGACAAAAATACCCACTCCACTTAAAACCACACCGATGATGAAGAAACCAAAAGAACGGTAAACCGGGGTTTTGCTTTCTTCCAAGTTGTCGCGCTTTTGCTTGAGTTGCCACCGCCAGCGGAGGATGTAGTAGGTCTGACGAATCCAGTTGAACAACCCGCTATCTTCAATCAGGCTGGACCGACAATACATGCACTGGGGGTCGGTATTGCGATTGGGGAACCCGCAATTCAGGCACAATTTACTGTCCTGGCTCTGCTTTAAAGTTATCGGTTCTTTTTTAGGCCTGTCCATTATCTAATTATCGGCGAATTTTGCCAAAAGGATTAAAAAAACCTGATTTATGGGTGAACTTAAATTTTATTACTTATGGTTAACTCTGTCAATCTCCAATGCTTTTAACCCGGTTGATCACGCCTATGCTGTATTGTTATTCGTGATTGAACTGCAAGGCACAATTGCCTATAATCCAGTTTCACTTTTTAAAACTTAAAAACTCTATTGAAATGATACAGATTCTTTTCGTCCTTTTATCACTGAGCATGGTTTCACCTGGTTTCGCCGCCGAAATGTCCGAAGACATGAGTCTCATCCCAGCCGGGAAATCCCAAATGGGGAGCAAGAGATCTCTGATAGAACTCAGACCCCATGACTTGTTCAACACCGACCGGCACACTCTGGGTCCTGAAGATCCGGCCCATGAGGTCAAGCTTGATGCGTTCTATATAGACATTTTTGAAGTAAGCAATGAAAAGTATAAAAAATATGTGGACGCGACCGGAGCTAAAAAACCCAGAGGCTGGGAAAAACCCGATTTTAATGGAGACCGGCAACCTGTGGTAGGTGCTTCCTGGAAAGATGCGGTGGCCTATTGCAAGTGGAGTGGAAAAAGGCTACCCACAGAAGCGGAATGGGAAAAAGCAGGCCGGGGCAAACGTCCGGTCGCATACCCCTGGGGGAATACCCCGCCTGACTCTGAAAAGCTGAACTATAACGAAGAGAAGATGAAAACCACCCCGGTAGGCTCCTATGAAAAAGGCAAGTCAGATTATGGCATTTATGATCTTTCCGGAAACGTTTCCGAATGGGTTCATGACTGGCACGATCCGGAATACTACCTGTTTTCTCCAAAAGAAAACCCGCAGGGTCCTGAAAAGGGACAATATAAAGTTATTCGCGGGGGGAACTGGAGAAGCAAACTCCATAACGATATCAACCTGACCTACCGCAACGCAACCGCACCCAACGTGAGGAATACCACCGTGGGTTTTCGTTGCGCTAAAAGTGCCTCTGCAAAATAAATACTACCTTTTAAGCCGGGACAGAATTCTATCGAGCAGGAGATCGGCAATATCCCGCTTGGGTTTGAGGGGAAGGTTTTCAATATTTTCTTCACGGTCAATGATCGTCACCTGATTGGAGTCGGATTGAAATCCGATTCCCGGTGCGCTGATATCATTGGCAACAATGAGGTCGAGATTCTTTTTCCGCATTTTCTCTAAAGCACTCTCTACCAGATTTTGGGTTTCTGCCGCAAAACCAACCACCAGCTTGCCTGAGTTACGGCGCGCCACTTCCAGCAGAATATCTTTATTGGCAACCAGTTTGAGAACCAGACCTTCAGTTGCCTGTTTTTTGATTTTTTCCTTTTCCAGTTTTTCAGCGGCAAAATCACCCACTGCGGCAGACATGATCAAAACATCGCAGTTTTCAAGGTGCTCCTGAACCAGACCGTTCATCTCGCCAGCCGTTTTACACGACTTAAAATTTATACCTGCAGGAGGCTGTAAAGAAGTGGGCCCGCTGATGAGAACCACTTCCCCTCCCCTGGCCTTTGCCTGTTCGGCAATCGCGTAGCCCATTTTTCCTGAAGAAGGATTAGATAGATACCGCACAGGGTCGATAGGCTCGTGAGTCGGCCCGGCGGTTACGAGAAAGCGCATGCCGTTCAAGTCGTTACGCTGATCAAAGTACCCCCTTACCCTGTCAAGAATAACGGAAGGTTCAGCCAAACGCCCAGGCCCTATCACTCCACAAGCAAGTTCTCCGCATTCGGGGTCGACAAACTCCACACCTCTCGATTTCAAGAGGTCAATATTTTCCTTCACCGCCGGATGCGCCCACATCCCATCATTCATAGCCGGAGCAACCAGTACCGAGCCCTTAAATGCCAAATGCAAACTTGACAAGGCATCGTCGGCGAGGCCATGTGCCATTTTCCCCAGCATGGAGGCCGTTGCCGGAGCCACCACCAACAGGTCCGCATTCTCGGCAACACGGATATGTTCCATATTCGCGGAGTTTTCAGAATCAAATAATGTATGAGTGACCGGATTCCCGGATAGCGCTGCGAAAGTCAAGGGGGTGACAAATTGTCCGGCATTGGCGCTCATGACAACCCTCACATCGGCCCCTTCTTTTACCAACAGGCGCAGTAACTCTACAGCCTTGTAGGCGGCTATACCGGCAGAGACACCCAAAACAATTTTTGCGTTTTTCATTGTTTCTCGCAAATAAGAGGACCATTTTAACCCCCCTAGCCCCCCTTATCAGGGGGGAACTGTGCCTCCCCCTGACAAGGGGGATTGAGGGGGTTGCTTTTGCATAAAAACTAAAACTTAATACCACTTCCGCTTGGCGCAGGAAAAATATTGCACAAATAACCGCTTAGTGGATGCTTCGATTATAAGTATTAATCTCTGGGCAATCAATGTTTTTAGGTGGGTCAGCGTTTGACTTTTCACCTTTCATTACATAAAGTGCTTCCATAAATATGAGCCGGAAACTTAAAATTCTTTTTGTCTCGACCGAGGTCCATCCTTTCGCCAAAACCGGTGGACTGGCAGATGTCAGTGGAGCATTGCCCCCAGCCTTAAAAAAACTCGGTCACGACATCCGGGTCATCATGCCCAAATACCCCTGCACCTCCAAAGCGGGAGCAGATATACGCCCACTCAACGTGGACTTGGACATTCCCGGCTTCGACCAGAAAGGCACCCTGTTTCAGTCAGAGCTAGCGGATAGTGTTCCGGTTTATCTGATTGAGCATGACGATTACTATAACCGCGAGCATCTTTATGGCGAACCCGGCTCGGATTACCCCGACAGTGTGGAGCGGTTCGCCTATTTTTGCCAGGCCGTCCTGGAAGCCGCAAAAAAACTCGATTTCAAACCAGACATCATCCATTGCAACGACTGGCACACCGGACTGATCCCGGTATATTTAAAATCCGACCCCTGGTTTGCTCAAACAAAAACGTTTTTCTCCATTCATAATTTAGGTTATCAAGGCAACTTCCCGCATTCCCAGTTGGAGGTAACCGGACTGGATGAATCCCTGTTCAGAGAAGGAGACATTGAGTTTTACGGCCAAATCAGTTTTTTAAAGAGCGGATTGGTATTTGCCGATACCCTGACAACAGTGAGTCCCGCCTATAGCCAGGAAATCCAGACCCCTGAACTGGGTTTTGGTATGGAAGGAATTTTGCAAAACCGCCAACTGCATGGAATTTTGAACGGTGTCGACTACACCGTATGGAACCCGGAAACCGACCCTTTGATTCCGGCCAACTACGGGCCTGAATCTCTGGCACAAAAAAAACAATGCCGGGAAGACCTGATAAAAATGTTTTCACTTCAGCTCAATAAAAAGACCCCTATTCTCTGCATGATCACCCGGCTTTCCGAGCAAAAGGGCATCGACTTGATCATGGAAATCCAGAATGCGCTGGATGAACAGGACATCGCTTTATTGATCCTGGGGACAGGGGAAAGCCGATACGAATCTTTTTTCCTGCAATGGAGTCAGGATCGGCCGGACCGCATCGCAACAGCATTGAAGTTCAACGAACCCCTGGGGCATCGTATTCTTGCAGGCAGTGACATGCTACTCATGCCCTCCAACTATGAGCCTTGCGGACTCACCCAGATGTATGCGCTGAAATATGGCACGGTTCCTATCGTTCGGGACATCGGCGGTTTGAAAAACTCTGTTCAGGAGTTCAACGGTAAAACGGGAACCGGATTCAAATTTAAAGTTCCCGAGGCAAAATATTTCCTAAAATCTCTACAGAAAGCCTTAGCCTATTTTGACCAAACCGAAACCTGGAAAAACCTCATGCTAAATGGGATGGCGAAAGATAATAGTTGGGATGCTTCCGCCAAACAGTATTCACGCCTTTATCAGAAATCCCTTCGCTCCTGAAACATCGGTTCAACAAGGAGTTAGAGCCTGTCTCCAATAAACAACTCTGCCGCAAGCGGATGAGGTACCCTCAATAAAGTGTTATTTAAAAAGCCGTGGCAAGCCCTGGGGAATAAAACCCACTGGTGGGATTTAGCGTTGCAAAACAAGCCCGATTATTATAAACAACTAGTGTTTCTCGAACTGAATCCAATAAATCAAATAGACAGATGAAAAAAATTCTCGTTGTCGATGACGAACAAAACATCAAGTCCCTTTACAAGGAAGAACTCGATGGTTACCAGGTTGCAGTTTCTGCCACTGGAGAGGAAGCCATGCAAAAACTAGATAATCAGGACCTTGTTATTCTGGACATCAAGAATCCCGCAGAAGACAGCATTGAGCTCATGCGAAAGATCAAGGATGAAAAAGGGGATGTCCCCATAATACTCTGTTCGGCTCATGGCCGTTACAAACAGGGTTTCAGTGCCTGGGCCTCAGATGCCACGGTCATCAAATCATCCGACTTCATGGAACTGAAACTCACCATCAAGGAGATTTTCAATCAGCGAAAAGCAGGTTGATCAGAGTAAAATGGCAAATCAAACCATCGAGCCCAGATTCATTGCTGTTGAAGGTTCCATCGGCGCAGGCAAAACGTCACTGGTCAATCTCCTGGGAGAACAATATGGGGCCAGGGTGATTCTGGAAGATAACGATACCAATCCCTTCATCGCCAAATTTTATGAGGATCAGGAAGCCTACTCCTTTCAAACCCAGATTTTTTTTTTACTGAACCGTTTCAACCAATATCAGGAGCTGGCGCAGAGAGACCTGTTCAACTCGGTGGTTGTGATTGACTACTTGTTTCAACGAGACAAAGTATTCGCCCAACTCAACCTTGAAGATCACGAATACCGCCTGTACGAACAAATTTTTAATTTGATCGGACCCAAAGCTCCAAAACCCGATTTAGTCATTTTTTTGCAGGCCAACACAGAAGTACTGCTGAAGAGAGTTTCCAAACGGGGTCGGGATTATGAAGCTTTTATGGACCCCGATTACCTCGATTCGGTGAACAAGGCTTTCAATAATTTCTTTTTTTACTACTCCGAAACACCGCTTTTAGTCATAAATACCAATGAGATCGACTTTGTTGAGAAAAAATGTGACCTGGAAGAGTTGATTAACAAGATCAACAGCCATAGAATAGGTAGAGAATATTATAACCCGCTTGGATCCTAACGGACCGGGACGGAGCAAGCTTCATAAATCAGGAAAAACGCAATTCGGGGACCCCATAGGGGCTCTAAAATTTGCAACTCGTTTTTTCCTAAATGTTACGCTTCTCCCACGGCATTTGCCGATGGTTTCTTTTGGATTCCCCCCGCCGTTAAGTCCAAGCCGTACCCTCTTAAAAAATCATGCAAAGCAGGCCTGTCACTGTCCCTGATATTTCAGGGAGAAAAAATTCAGGAAGAAAAATCACTGCGCTGACCGCCTACGATTACAGCTTCTCCAAACTTCTGGACGCAACGGACATAGACATTATTCTCGTTGGAGATTCCTTAGGAATGGTTTCTCTCGGCCATGAGAATACCCTCTCCGTAACCCTGGAAAATATGATCGACCATACCCGCGCAGTAAAACAAGGTGCACAACGCGCTTTGGTGGTAGGCGACATGCCTTTCATGTCCTATCAGGTTTCGGTGGAGCAGGCCGTTACCAACGCCGGCCGACTGGTCCAGGAAGGGGGAGCATCCGCTGTCAAACTGGAAGGCGGAGCCCACATGGCAGACAGGGTTCAGGCGATTGTTCAGGCAGGCATTCCCGTCATGGGTCATATTGGCCTGACCCCGCAATCGGTGCATCAGTTCGGCGGCTATAAAGTGCAGGGGAAAAACTATCTCGACTCCCGGCAAATCAGGCAGGACGCACGCGATCTGCAAAATGCAGGCATCTTCGCTCTGGTTATGGAAGGCATTCCGGGTGAACTGGCAGAGGAAATCACGGCGGAACTAAAGATACCTACTATTGGAATTGGCGCAGGCGTCAAATGTGACGGCCAGATTCTGGTTCTTCACGACCTTCTCGGACTGAATCAGGACTTCGTACCCAAATTTGTCAAACAATACGCCCAACTGGCTGATAGCCTGAAGAGCGCGGTCTCCGAATACATTCAGGAAGTCAGGGACGAAGCCTTTCCGGGGCAGGAACATACCTACCAGTCAAAACAGGGGGTACTCAAACAAGTCAATGATTAGGACTGAAAACAGGCAGGAAACGATAACCAGGGTGTCCTCCATCGCCGAGATGAAAGGGATTTCCGCATCGTTGCTCAAACAGAATTTGACAATAGGATTCGTGCCTACCATGGGATGCCTGCATGAAGGCCATTTAAAACTGATCAAAAGGTCATTGGAGTCCTGCGACCGAACCGTAGTCAGTATTTTTGTTAATCCAACCCAGTTTGGTCCCAATGAGGATCTGGATTCCTATCCGCGTGAGTTGGATAGCGACATCGGAAAACTGGAGGCCGCCGGGGTGGACATTCTGTTTCATCCCACCGTAGAGGAGATGTATCCGGCAGGTTACAAAACCTCTGTAGAAGTACAAAGCATCAGCAAACATTTATGCGGAAAAAGTCGGCCCGATCTTTTCAAGGGCGTCACCACGGTAGTATTAAAACTTTTCAATATCGTCCGCCCCCATAATGCGTTTTTTGGCGAAAAAGACTGGCAACAGTTGGCTGTCATCGAAGCACTGGTGAAAGATTTGAACCTTGATGTTGCCATCATTCGTGTACCCCTTGTGCGGGAATCCGATGGCCTTGCCATGAGTTCCAGGAACCGCTATTTGTCATCTCAAGAGAGACAAACGGCGCTGTCTTTGTCGCGTTCTCTTAAAGAGGCTCAAGAGAAAATTCGACGTGGAACCACATCGGCAAAAGTTATAAGCGATTCAATCCGGCAATGCCTGGCAGAGAAAGAGGCATGCGAGATCGACTATATTTCCATTTGTGATCCAGAAAGTTTCAAAGAAAAGGAACAAATTCGTGGAAGGACGCTGATCGCCCTTGCGGTGAAAGTCGGCCCGTCACGGCTTATTGACAATTGCATTATCGAGGAGTTCTGATGCAAAGAACAATGCTTAAATCCAAACTTCACCGTGCCCGGGTAACGGCTACGGAAATTGATTATGAAGGCAGTATCGCCATTGATGAAGACCTGTTGGATAGAGTCGGCATTCTGCCTCTTGAACAAGTCCATATCTATAACATTAACACTGGAACCCGGTTCATCACCTATGCCATAACCGCCGAACGGGGGTCCGGAACCTTTTCAATCAATGGCGCGGCCGCGCGTCTGGCCCAGATTAATGATCGCATCATTGTCGTGGCTTATGGTATGATTGATACAAGCCAGGAAAGCTACGAAGCTCAGGTCGTCCTCCTTGATGAGGCGAATAAAGTTGTTGAGACCTGATGGAGAATTGGCTCTCCTGTCCAGAATCAAATCCCCTGAATTAATAGCGCGAGGTTAACTTGACTGATTTTTTTATATATGCCGCCGCCGGCTTCATGGTCTGGATGTGCATGGACTGTATTCAACGCCGTGAACATTTCATATGGATCGTCATCATGATCGTTCTTTTCCCTGTCGGGGCGGTAGCCTATTTCTTTGTAGTGAAAAACCGTGTGGGAGTTAAAGTTCCTGGAAGTCCCGGCCCTGCCCCCACTCCCATCCGCAGGGAAGTTGAAACAGAAGAAACCCTGCAACTCAAAGACCTGATCGGGAAGTTCCACAAGGCCTATCATTATGAAAAGCTGGGTCAGGTCTATATAGAGCAGAAAAAATACGATATGGCAATTCCCCAGTTTGAGGAAGCCATCCAGCGCGATCCGGAAATGATGGAAGCCCGCTATGGCCTGGCCAAATGCTATCACGGACAGAACAACTATGAAGAAGCCGCGACGGCTCTGGAAAAACTGACTGCCATTGACAAAAAATACGATTATGGCAATGCGATTTTCGGGCTGGCAGAATGCTACCGGTTATCCGGCAATGAAGAAAAAGCCCTGGAGGCGTATGGCGAAGTCATCAACTCCTTCCACTTCTTTAAAGCTTATTACCACTACGCCCGTCTTCTCGACAAGAAAGGCAAAAAACAGGAAGCCATCGACTATATGAAAAGCATTGTCGGCTCTTCCAAAGACCTGCCGGACTATAAACTCGAAAAAGAGCAGTACTGGATTGATGAGGCGACCAAGTTTTTAAGAAAAAATGGCATTGAACTAGCCTGAGCAAACAAGAGGCGCAACATCATGACAATTCTCTCTAAAAACTTAAGGACCATCAGGAGAAAGCTCAACTGCACCCAGATGGCCCTTTCGGAAGTTCTGGAAATCGGGTTCAGAACCTATGTCAGGTATGAGGCAGGAGAAAGAGACGCTCCGGTTTCGGTTATGGTCAAACTTGCCAAACTGGGGAAAGTGTCACTGGACCGCCTCCTTACCACTGAAATCCTTCTCGAAGACCTGAATACCCCGGATCAGGAAAAACCGCCAGCCACAATCCGAAATGCTGAAGTGATCGGCGGAGGAATTGATGAAGGACGGTTGATGATCAAAGGATCATTGAACGACAACCTGGTAACGACCAGCAAGGAAGAACAAAAACTCCTCACCTTATTCCGAAAATCCAGTCGTCCTAACCGGGAAAAGTACCTGCTGGATTTAGAATGGATGTTTAATAACACCCGAAGATCCCGAATCACCGCCGCCAAAAAAGTTCCCCGTAAATTAGAAAAAGCCCAAACCGCAGTAAAACTACAAAAACTCGCAAAAAATATAAAAAAAATCACCGTCCGCGGCTGACCGGCGAGCCGCCGGTAGCAACTCTTACGGCAGACGCTCGCTCCACTCGCGAGCCGCTAAAGCGTGGGGTAAAAGAATTTGAAGTCCCCCCCCTGACAAGGGACAAGTTTAAACACATCTGTGTTTATCTGTGCGAATCTGTGGTTAAAAATTGTTTTCTTTGCTTCCCTCGCTAGAGGGTTATTTTCTTAAGAATTTTTTCAGGATATCGTCGATATCGAACAATAGGGAGATGGGTCTTCCGTGCGGGCAGGTGTAGGGCATGGAAGTCTGTTCCAGATCGGAGATCAATTTCCTGATCTGGTCGAGGTTGAGAGTGTGGTTGACCTTGATGGCGTTTCGGCACGACATCATTATGAGGACTTGTTCGTATTTTTCATCGAGAACATCTTCATGAGTTCCTTTGGGGAGGAGCTCAATGGTTTCCCGCAGAAGTTTTTCGTGGTCGCCGTTTTTAAGTATCGCCGGAACCGACCGGAGCAGGTACTCGTTCTTTCCAAAAGATTCCAGTTCTAATCCCAAATCAAGCAATCGCTGAAGGTGGGGATGCAGTAGTTCCGATTCCCCTGGAGAAAGTGCGATGGCAAGAGGGAACAGAAGTTTCTGCACTTCGACTTTGCGGTTCTCGGCGGCACCACGAAACCGCTCATACAAAATTCTTTCATGGGCCACGTGCTGATCCACCACCAGCAACCCTTTTTTGCCCTGCATGATGATGAATGATCGATCCAACTGCCCGAGCGGTTCGAATTCCGAATAGATCAGGTTGGCAACCGGTGTCGGGGCCTTATCGAACCAGGTGACTTGAGATGATGTTGAATCGGCGTCTTGCCCGACCATGGTTCTCAAAGCCCGGGAAAGGTCTCCTTGATGCGGAGTGTGAGACTTGTCCACCCATGCGGGTACCCGATAGCTCGTGTGCGGTGCAGACGGCGGTCGATGGACCGGTTCCCCCAGAGGAATGTCCGCCTCGTCCCGCACGGACGGGTCAACCGAGATCTGCTGATTTTTTTCCAGCGCATCGCGAACACCATGAGCCACAAATTGATGCACATCCTGTTGAAACGCGAAACGGACTTCTGCTTTGGAAGGATGAACATTCACATCCAGTAAATGAGGATCCATCGTCAGATAAAGGAACATCACCGGGTGCTGACCTTTGGGTAGCAGGTGACTGTAGCCCTGTTGCGTGGCGTGCAGGATAACTTTGTCCCGGACAAAACGGCCATTGATAAAGCAGTACTGCGCCGACCGATTCGAGCGTGTATAAACCGGACTCGACACATAACCTTGCAATTGGTATTCCCCCGATTTGGCCTCAACTTCCAGCAGATATTTGGCCAGGTCCGCGCCGAACAACTCAGCGATCCGGTAATGCAGTTGATCGGTGGGCAGGGTGTTGATCACTTCCCGACCATTATGGGTTAAATGGAATTGGATGTCAGGATAAGCCAGTGCCTGTTGCGTGATGACCTGGGTGATGTGTGAAAATTCTGTGGAGTCCCCTTTCAAAAATTTACTGCGTGCAGGAGTCACATAGAAAAGTTGCGCCACTTCAATGGTCGTTCCTTGTGGGCAGGCAAAATCTTTTTCTTCCAGAATCTCCCCACCTTCCACCACGATCAACTTCCCGCCTTCGCTTTCGTTCCGTGCACTGGAGCAGCGCACTTTGGCAACCGAAGCGATACTTGCCAGGGCTTCTCCGCGAAACCCCAGCGACTGAATGGTCTCAAGGTCTTCGAACCGGGAGATTTTGCTGGTGGCATGGCGGGAAAAAGCCAAACGACATTCTTCCGGAGCCATACCCATGCCATTATCCATAATGCGGATTTTCTTTTTCCCTCCCCCTTCGATATCCAGCCGAATCTGTGTTGCCCCGGCGTCTATGGCATTTTCGACCAGCTCCTTGACCACAGAGGCGGGACGTTCCACTACCTCTCCGGCGGCAATCTGATTAGTCAGGTCTTCAGAAAGGACGCGAATTTTTGGTGCGGTTTTTGGGGAGGAAACAGACATAAAAATCCTTCAGTTCAATCGAAAAAGGTCCGATCATTTTTTTAAAGCAATTCAGAATCGATTGCAAGACAATTGGTGATATGATGGTTGAGACGCAATACGGAGACGCCCCGTTGGACAATCATTTCTTCGAAAAAAACATCAAATCATTGAAAGCATGTGTTTCCCCGTCGCAAGACCTGCCGGGAACCTTGTCAGAAAAAATTTCAGTGCTGACAGCGTCTTCCGGTCAACCCACCTTTCGTTTTGAAAACACCTTGCTCCATAGCAGTTATGATCCGGGAAAAGAGGCTCGCGGTTTCGCCGAAAAACTGCAACCCGGAGCCCGTGTCTGTCTATATGGTTTTGGGCTCGGTTATCATCTTGATGCTGTTCTGGACAAGATCGGTCCTGATGGATATCTTCTGGTCATAGAGCTCAACCCGGAGCTTCTCACAGCGGCCCTGACATTGCGGGACCAGACTCAAATTTTTTCGGACCGCCGTTTTCATTTGATTTATGGATCGGATGAGGCAGAGGTTTCCTGTGAAATATCTCAGGAGATGGAACGTATTACCGGAGACCATGCAGATCAGCTTGAAGTTCTTTTTCACGCGCCCTCGTTCAAATGTATTCCACCCACTTTTCCTTCTCTCACCAATGCCCTGGAAGTGTTATTGCTTGAGCGTCGGTTCCCGGCAATATTCGGCAATCTGGAAAAAACCAACTACTCATTAAACCGTGAAATTGTAACCAATGCTCAAGGCATCAACGTCTTGAAAAACTCAGAAAAAGGCAAGCCGGGCATTTTGGTCAGTGCCGGCCCCTCTCTCGACCTTGTTCTCCCCACCCTGCATCGGTTACAAAAGGAGTATCTGATCGCCTGTGTGGATACCGCGTTTCCCATTCTTGCAAAAAATAATATTCAACCGGATTACGTATTTTCCCTGGACCCGCAAATAGACAGTGCCGGACACTTTGCCGATTATCCTGCGGGGAAAACAAAGCTGATCTTTCTGCCAACCACCAACCACAACGTGCTGAAAATTTTTTCCGGTGATCGCTACGTGGTTTATAAGGAAGGGCACAACCTTTCAAAAGATAATGAATCCGCCTTGAAAGAAAAAGGCACCACGCAGGCAGGTGGGTCGGTCGCCTGCCTCGGACTCGATATGTTGATCCATTTTGGCTGTGACCCGATTTTTTTGACCGGCCAGGATTGCGCCTTTTCCGGGAACCGCTATTACGCCAGCCAGTCCCAGTTCAACAATCAGCTACAAGGCAAAGTTGCAAGAGGAACGGCTCTCGAAAAACTGCATCAGGAAAAAACCAGGGAGAAAAAACAGCTGGTGGTACAAAGCACTCAGGGCAATTCCCTGCTTACGGACCAGGTCATGTATAGTTATCTGCGCACACTGGAACATATCATCCGGGCCAACCCAGGCACCCGTGTGTTCAACCTTTACTCCCACGGTGCTGAAATTGAACAGGCTCCGGTTTTAGGTTCGATCAATGAAATAAAGCACTTTGTGCCAGTGAACCCATGACCCCATTCACTAAATACCTGCCGCATCTGGGTGTTACCGCCCTCATCGTTTTTCTCGCCGCAGATTATTTCCCCCAAAGCCAGAGCCCTTCCTCATCCACTACAGGAAAAGTTCGAGAAGAAGGCAGTCACACTGAGGGCAGTCATAATGAAGGAAGCCATGGCGATGGCGGAGAAAACCTTTCACAGGAAGAACGGGAAAGGCGAATGGGCATATTCCATTACAACGAAGGAAACAAGTTTTTCACGGAAGGGGATTTTGCCGAGGCCATCATCCGCTACAAAAAAGCCCTGCATCACCATAAGGGATTCAAGCAGGCCACCATCAACCTGAGTACGGCTTATATGAAAAACAAGGAATTCGATGAAGCATTGAAAACGCTTCAGGAGGGACAAAAGAAATTCCCGTTGGACCCACTGATCGACTACAACTTTGCCTGCTATTATTCTTTGACGGGAAAACTGGGACCCGGACTGTCAGCCCTGCAAAAAGCAGTGGAAAAAGGCTATAAACAATTCAAGCAAATGCAAAGCGACCCTGATCTAAGCAACTTAAGACAGTCCGGCGAATATAAAACCTGGGGGGAAAGCGTCCTACCGCAATCGGATTCCTGATGCTCTCCGCAGAAACTGTTTTTTACGATTCCGTTAAACGGACCTGACCCGAAGAATCAATCTTGAGTCCCACCTTACCGCTCAACAAGGCAAGCATGGGAGAACCTATCAACTCTTTGCGCCAGCCCTGAAACAGGAAATGTTCTTCCATGTCCAGCTTTTGTTCGAAGTGCGCCACAAAGCTGTGAATCTGCTTTCGATCTGCCAGAACGCTTGGCTCAATTTTTAACTCTTCACATCTAATCTGCACATAAGCAGAGAGCAATTCTTCAACTCCCCGGGTCGTGGTATGCCCGTTACTTTCTGGAAGAACAATAAGGTCCGCTTCCGGGACTTGCATGGCTTTTTCAATCGCGGACAAAATGTATGTCCCGCTTTTACCCAGCTCTCTTTGATGGAAACCCCGGAACCCGGATAGTGCTTTTACATCCCGCGGAATTTTGCGAGCAATCTCCAGCAGTGTTTCATCCCTGATGATATTCTTGGCCAGGCAATTGCGTTTAACAGCCTCCCCTTCCCGCCAGGCTACAAGTTCCTTGAGCACCGTCAGGCTTCTGGGTTTCAGGCTACGCAGGTTTTTAATTTTCATGAATCGTTTCTGCGGGTCCGGCAAGGCAAATGTTTTGGGGTCTTCCCAATTCTGGACCTCTCCTTGAACCCAGTCCAGGCGATTCATCTTTTTCAATCGTTCGATCAGCTTGTGGTAAACCGGCACCAGATAACGGACATCGTCAATTGCGTATTCAATCTGGCTGTCACTTAAAGGGCGGCGACACCAATCCGTGTAAGTTTCAGATTTATGCATCTTTTTCCCTATAGCTTTATGCACAATTTTCGCAAAGGAAATCTGGGCTCCCCATCCCACCAGAGCGGCGGCGATTTGGGTATCAAACACCGGAGGAATAACCTGACCACAGAGACGCACCAGGATTTCAAGGTCCTGCCGTGCGGCATGGAAAATTTTTATTTTCGTGGGATCTTTTAATAATTCCAGCAACGGAGTTAAATCCGAAAGCAAAACGGGGTCAATCGCGGCGAAGTGTTCTCCACTGCCCACCTGAATCAACCCGATACGGTGAAAATAAGTCGTTTCCCGGACAAACTCCGTATCTACCGCAAGAATTTCAGCGGACTTCAGGTTATCGCAAAATATCTTTAGCTGGTCCGCAGACGTGATGTACATAAATCAACCTGTAAGTTCAGTTTTTCATTCAGCAGAAACCTGCTCATTCATAAAAATTAGGATTATAGGGGAATCGGCTCCATAAGAATAGGATGAAAAAAATAACGGGCCGAGAACACCAAAGCTCAAAACATAAAAAAGGGCATGGAGCTTAAAGGCTCCATGCCCTTTTTATTCAGTCAAAATAATTTAAAGCATTTGCAATCAACGATCTTCCAGTTGATACTCATCCTTCGCAGCTTTTTGGTTGTCCCAGTCCTGGGAGCGGTTTTCTTTTTCACCAAAGTCGATCAAGTTCTGTTCGCCATGTTTCCAAAATCGGTTACTTAACCTTTTTGGAGATATTACTTTTTTTAGATCTCCTTCGGCGTCGAAAATCCTGACTTCAAAGAACATAACGCGCCTCGCCTCCAAAAAAAAGTCCACAATGCCTTATTTTCTGGTATCTCCCCTTTTACAAAATAAACCAAAAAATAAGATTTACCCTGCAATCGAGGTTCATCATAAAATTAAACCCCATACTTGTCAAGCAAATAAAGCCAAATCTTTCAACATGTAAACAACCTTCCTCCTAGTATGAATAAGAATTACCCTGCTATTCCTGCATGAGTAATAAAAAATTTGTTCCTCAATCAAGTAAATGTCATAAAAATTTTTGCGAAAAAACAGTAACTTATTAAGTCAAATGATTTCAAAAGGTTGAAAATATCCCCCCTTTTTCGGTTTTTACTTACCCCCTTAAACTCATGAATTTTAACGCAAAACGCCTACCGGTTCTGAGGCCCGAAAAAGCCGCTTTCCCATTGACTTTGCGCCACCTATACCCTATGTTTACACTAAGTTTTCAGGAGTAGCCTGATGTTCTTCTCGTTGCCATTCCACCTTCCTTTCCCGACTGTGAAACGATGATCTTATTGGGACTTGACGCCTCCACGCCTAAGGGAAGTGTGGCTCTATTGAAGGATAGACAAGTGATTGCCGAGTCTGTTGGCTCTTCAACATTTTCTGACCAGCTTCTGGTTTTGGTGGACGAAGTTTTGGGGAAGTTGGACAGAGGACTTGAGGAAGTGGATGGGTTTTGCGTCACAACGGGTCCCGGGTCTTTTACCGGACTCCGGATTGGAGTCAGCCTGATTAAAGGGTTGGTATTGGCCACAGAAAAACCTTTCTGGGCCATCAACACGCTGGAAGCCTATGCGAATTTAGTTGAACCCGTTTCCCAACCGATTTGCCCAATTCTGGACGCCAGAAAGAAGGAAGTCTATACAGCAAAGTTTAAATATACGAATGACAAATTAGTCAGAGAAACCCCCGACCATGCAGTTTCTCCTCAGGAGTTATGTGACCTGACGCAGGAACCCACGGTATTTTTAGGTGGGGGGGTAGAACCTTATGGCGATTTCCTCACTTCACAGTTGGGAAATAAATTTATCGATCAGGCCCCAGTCAAAAATCAAACAGTTGCCGCCAGCGCGGCTCAACTTGCCTTCAACCGGTTTCAGGCAAGCCCCTGTTTTGATCTGGATGCTCTGACCGTCCATTATGTCAGAAAATCAGAAGCCGAACTAAACAGCAATATATTAAATTAGGAGGTCGTAAAGCATGAACATTAATCCCGCTTTGCTTGAAAAAGTTAAACAGGAAAATTCGGAATTTTGTGAGCTTTATGAGGAACACACTACCCTCAAACAAAAGGTTGAGGACTTCAACAAAATGAAGCTCTTCACTCCCGAACAGGAGTTGGAAAACAAAAAACATCAGAAACAAAAACTGAGCCTGAAGGATCGTATGGAAAAAATCTTGAGCCACTATCAGGAAACGATTAACTAATCTTTTCCCTCACTATCTAAACAAAGCAAACGTATGAGAGAAAAGTTACTCGCCCTGGTTGAGGAGAAAGGCGATCTCCCCCCTCTTCCGGAAATCCTGACGAACCTGGAAAGGAAAGTCAATGACCCGGACTGCGATGTCCTGGAAATTTCTGCCATTATTGAAACAGAACCTGTTTTGTCGGGCCGCCTGATCCGGCTCTCAAACAGCGTCTTGTTTGGTGGCGGACGGGAAAAGGCCGAAGACCTGAATGATGCCGTTATGAGACTGGGTGTAAAGATGGTGCTTGATATGGCCTACTCCCTGAAACTTCCCGGTCTCTTCAAACCAAAAGGGTTCAACCAACTTCACTTCTGGACCCACTCGCTGGGAGTGGCCTACCTCACTCGCTCTCTGGCTTATATGGTCAAGGTCCCCCAAGAGGAAATCGAATTTGCCTACCTTTGTGGACTGATGCACGATACCGGCATTCTTGTTTTTGACCACCTGATCCCTGATAAATACAGCGAGTTTCTGAAAACAATAAAATCCTCAGACCTCACTCTCGCGGAAAATGAAGCGGGAACCTTCGATATCACCCATGCAGAGTTGGGAGCCCGGTTCATCGAAAAATGGTGGCCGGTTTCACCGGGCCTGGTGGATGCCATTCGCATCCATCATGATTCGCCAGGAGAAAGCGGAAACGTAAAACATATCGCTCACCTTCTCGCCACCGCCAACCTTCTCGCTAACCAGAACGAGTTCAGTAACAGCATTGTACCGGAAGATACGGCACCCCTGGAATACGGGGTTCTCGACAAGCTGGACATCGACTCCGAAGAGTTGGAAATCCTGATTGAGAATACCAAAGAAGGTCTGGACGCCGCTCAAGCTATCCTCACAACCAATGGCTAACCCCCACTAGGCGTGGGGCCAGCACTGCATTGCCCGTCAAGCAGACTGAATACTCAAGCGCAACACTTTAATAACTGCCCCTGACGAGACCTTTGCATAATCCGTCTTTGCGAGCGAAGCGAAGCAATCCAGCGAAACTCTGGATCGCCACGTCGCTTTGCGGCTCGCGAAGACGACCCTGTGGGGCTTGGTTTGTCATGCTGAGCCGCCGTGATATTTCACCTTAGCATTCGTGCCCCGTAGGGGTAGAAGCATCTCGCTTTTGAGCTTTTTCAGCCGAGGTAACTATTTGCTAGCCAAATAAAGCTATTGCCAGTTGGGTCCAGCGTCACGCTGGCGCCTAGTGGCACCTTAGCAGGTGAGGCAGATAGCAAGAGCTCGTTGAGCCGAGAGAACGTTTGCTCGCCAGAAAAAGCTATTGCCCGTTGGCCCCACGCCTAGTGGCGAGAAGTCGCAATAGAAACTTCATGGAAACCACTTTTTTGGCAGGCAGGATATCTCCGATCACGCCCACCAGAGTTTCAGCGAGCACCCGATTCGTCGAAAGCCTTTTCATCACCCCGTTACAAAAAGGTCGATTATAAATCAGCCATTGCAGAACCCGGCTCAACAAAAACTTGTCGCCAAACTCTTCCTGCCGTCTTGCGTTATAAACAGAGAGAAATTTCCTGGAAAAATTTGAGTTTTGAAATCCGGCATGAATGACCTCCCCTGCTATTTGCGAACTTCTTAATGACAGGTAAATACCTTCTCCGGTAAACGGGTCTATGAATCCCATCGCGTCTCCGACCAGGACCAGTCCGCCACAGGGAACCGGCTTGACCGCGAAAGCCAAAGATTCCACCGAACGCACGGGTTCCACCCGTTCCGCACCCTGAAGCATTTCACAACGGCGGCAGTTGCTCATCAACACATTATGATAAAGCGTTTCCGCTTTCTTACCATCCAGGGCGGAACGGTCCACCACCAGCACCACATTGGCCCGGCCATTACCTACAGAAGAAATTCCCGTATAGCCCGGTCGACTGACATGCATATAACAATAATCATCCGGCAATCGCACGCCCTGCCAATGCGCGGAAAAAGCAATCTTGCCGTTGCCTTCCTGTTTCAAATTGAATTTCCTTAAGGATACCGCGTTGCGTCCTCCGGCATCCACAACCAGTTTAGCTTGCAGGGAAAAAGAAGTTTTGTTTTCGTCCCAGCCATGAACCCCGGCAACACAATCATCATCGAAAATAAAATCCGTCACCTTATGCTGTTCAAAAACTTTCACACCGGCGTTTTGAACCTGCTTTAAAAATAACGCGTCCAGTTGATAACGGGGCACAGACAAACTGCTCGGTCGCAAACCGGTCTCTGTGGAAACCGGATAATCAATTTCCAACTCCGCACTTTCATAAGAAGAGATCGCCACCCCTTTCAGCCGTTTGGGAGCCAACGCCTCAATGGAAGCCAGCACACCCAACCACTCAAGAATAGGGTCGGCGCCTGGACTGATAAATTCCCCACATACCTTGTCACGCGGGAATTTTGCCTGGTCACAAAGCGCAACGTCATAACCACGACGATTGAGATCGAGTGCCATGGCACAGCCTGCCGGTCCGCCGCCAATGACAACAACGTCAAAAATTTTCATTTTTGGGTTTTGTGTCCCACTAAAGCAATTCGGTAAGGAAAGTGGCGGTGGATTTCATAAGGGTCTATTCCCGCTTCATGCGCCAGTTGGTGGAACTCTTTCGGAGTGAAGGCGTTCATCACTGATACAGGGGCATCAAAACGGGTCAACCGGTTGCGGGTAAAGATCCGCGTCAGTAAAAATATGGCCGCATGCGCGATGCGGCTCCGGTGCAGATCATTGACCACCACGCCTAACCGCCCCGCCTTGTAGATGGCGCGCAAAATCATCACCGCTTTTTCCCAACTGAAATGATGCAGGGACAAGGAGTTGACCGCCAGGTCGAATCCCTCCTCCCGAAACGGTAACGAAAGAATATCGCATTGCACCAGTTGAATCTCGGGGAAAGAGGCGATCTCCTCACGGGCCAGTTTCAGCATCTTGGCATTGATATCAATGGCAGTGATATGGATAGGCACACGCAAACGGCGCGCCAGCTTGACGAGAGCAATCGGTTGGTCGGCAGAACCTGTGGCCGCGTCCAGCACCGTAAACGGACGCTCGGCTTTATGAGCTTTGAGAAAAGGTTCCACATGGTGGAGCAAAACCCGGTATCCGCTTAAATAGCGGTTGACCGTGGCAACGTCTTGCAGGCTGTCCCGCACCTCTTCATAGGAAGCTTCGTCCAAGTCCAGCAGTTCGTCTCTGAGGTTTCGCGGAGGCGGGCGAAAATACCTCATACCATTAGCCACCGGTAGCAGGTAGCAAAGACTCTTTGGGCCGAGACAACTTTTTTTAGCCAATCAAAGTCACTGCACATTGGCCCCACGCCTAGTGGTCCCTAAAAAAGAAGTACGGTTGTCCCGATTGAATTCTATTTTTAGTAACATTCAAAGCTATTTGTTTGAACATGCCACGGGTGAGCGGGGTCATAATAAGGAGTCCGATCACATCCGTCACCACCCCGGGGGTAATGAGGAACATACTGGCTACACCCATCACCGCGCCGTTCAGGACTTCATCGTTCGGGGCTTCCCGCGACTTGAGTTGCCTCTGCATTTTCTCAAAGACCTCTTTGCCGTGACTGCGGCTGACAACAATCCCGACCAGGAACGTGAGCATGATCAACGAAACCGTATTGAGGATGCTGATCGAATCACTGACAAATTTCAATCCGTATATCTCAATCCCTGTGCCCAGGGCAAAAAAAGCCGTAACCGGTAAAAACATTTTATGATCCTTAATTAACAAGTTAACCCAAGTAGACTGAACTTTAACCATAGCATGGTCGGGATTCACCGGAAAGCAAAAACCATTTCATCAAAATGCCACCAAATATCCGGCCGGATTCCGAACTTTTATAAAGAAACCCCGGCTCAAAATCAGGGCATTCGATGCTGGGGAATATTTATGCCGCAATGGGAAAAAATGCGGAAGCCGCAGACGAGTTTGCCAAAGCCACAAAGAGCCCATGATTCACAAAAAAACACAAAGCCCTTAAGTGCCGGTTTATCAAAAGTTTTTACCCCCCCCCCGCGAATGAGAGGGGTTGCGCTCAAATGTATAAAGAGTTAGATTCCCATTGTGTACTGTAATCAATGCCTCTGTATTGCTTCGTTCCTCTCATATTTCTTTTGAGACGGAATGTTTTCCAAATAAAAAACAAATTTTTGGTTATCGTTAAAATTCTATTACATGGGGAGTAAAATTATGCGACGCCTGCCTGTAGCCGTACCTCTATTCACGGTTCTGTTTTTCATTGTTAGCCTGACCGGCAATGTGTTGATCGCCGACCCAACTTTTTCCAGCCTTGCGTTCGCGCAGAAGGGCAAGGATAAAAAGGATGACAATGATGAAAAAAACGAACTGAAAGGCAACAAGCGATTGCGTGAAGCAGTGAGTGAACTGCAAACCACAACTGTCGATCTGCAAGATCAAATTAATACCATTGAATTGTTGGAGGGACCAAAAGGGGATACAGGGCCCGCAGGACCGACAGGTGCAACGGGACCACAAGGTGTAGTGGGAGCAACCGGACCACAAGGTGTAGCCGGTGCAACCGGACCCCAAGGTGCTACCGGATCAGCAGGGGCTGATGGTACCGATGGCGCAACAGGCGCTACCGGTCCGCAAGGACCGCAAGGTACTACCGGATCAGCTGGTGCTGATGGTGCCGATGGCGCGACAGGTGCTACCGGTCCACAAGGACCGCAAGGTGCAACGGGATCAACTGGTGCTGATGGTGCCGATGGCGCGACAGGTGCTACCGGTCCACAAGGACCGCAAGGAACTACGGGATCAGCGGGTGCTGATGGAACCGATGGTGCAACCGGTGCTACCGGTCCACAAGGACCGCAAGGAACTACGGGATCAGCGGGTGCTGATGGAACCGATGGTGCAACCGGTGCTACCGGGCCGCAAGGACCCCAGGGTGACACCGGTCCCGCAGGGGCTGATGGCATAAGTGCATCCTGTTCCGTAGCGGATGATGGTAAAGGCACGGCAATCCTGACCTGTCCCGATGGGACTACCGCCAGCCTCGTGGCAAATTGGGATGGCTTTCTTGATTCAATTCTGGCCAGCGAAGCGGAAGGCGATCAGATCAACGCCTGGCTCGGCACACCGGACCAGGGTTGGTTGCTGTGCTACCGCCGTAGCACCGATGGAACCTCTACATCAACATTTCACAGCCAATGTGATAACAAGGGCGCCACCGTCACGATAATCACCTTGACCAACGGCAAAAAAATTGGTGGATACGCCGCTAGCCAGTGGAATCATACCGGTTATACGGGAAACAGTAGCAACTTCCTGTTTTCCCTGACCAACAACTTCAAACACATTCCACCCGGAACAAATACAGGGCCCTACTACCAGTATAGCCATCTTAGCTTCGGCCCCACTTTTGGCGGCGGTCACGACTTTTACACCAACCTTGGCTCCAGTAGCAGCAGTACCTATTGCAATTTTGGCTTTACCTATCAATGTCGGGTAGGGGCTTTCGGTTCCACAACCTGCCGCAATGACTTCTGTGGAGAGTACCGACCGACACTGGCTGATGTCGAGGTCTTCTACAAGGGTAATTAAATATTGAAACGTTGGGAGCGGCACCTCTTAAGGTGTGGGTCCCGACTCTCGACACTCTTTGCACCCCCCACCAATGGGGGATTGCACCCGAATGTATAAAGAGTTACATTCTCGCTGTGCAAGGCATGTCAGAGTTATTGTGAGAAGTAAATAAGTGTAGCGTTAAAGGGCGAAATATCTGATGTTTTGAGGGTTGCCCACTCTGATTGCGTTGTTATTGCTTTTCTTTTCAATATTTTTTATCTATAATCGGTTTAGGAAATATTTCTCGGTATGTGGAGGATCGGGATGAAACGTTTTATCCAGACAGGGATTGTACTTGGAGCCGGGTTTGTGCTGTGGCAGGTGTCTGCCGATGCGCGTTTTCTCGACTTGAAAAAACAGGAGCAGGCTCCGGCTCCCAGAGTGACTCCTGCTCCCGTTACACCCAATCCCACTTACAAATCCAAAACCGCACCGGATGGTATCAGCCTGCAGTTTGAGGACCTGACCCTGATTGACGTTTTAAGAAACGTTCAGGAAGAAACCGGTATTTTGTTTTCCATCGACCCGTCTCTTGAAACCGTTCCTTTCAGTGCCCGCATTCAGGCCGATGATTGGGAAACGGCGATACGCCAACTTTTAAAAGGATTCAGCCGGGTAGAAGTCTGGACAGACAATCTTGAAACCAGCCGGGTCTGGCTGTTATCAGGAGGCAAGAACGTCCAGACCGCGCAAAAAGCTAAAGCGAATACGCCTAGGCAAGCGAGGGCAGTTCCTCAACGCCGATTCCGTTCCGCTCCAGTCCCGGCTCCGGCAGTGGTTCCCGCGCCAGTAGCCAACGCTCAAATCAAAATTGAAGATCTTCCGCCGCATATCCTTTTCGAGCCGGGAGTTTTGACTTTCTTTAAATCCAAAGGCATCGCGCTTCCCGCTAACGTGAAGAACATGTTCGGTCCCAACCTGGAAGGGTTGCCGGCCAATATGCCCATCTCCCCGCATATCCTGAACGACCCGACCTTCAAAGGCTTCCTCTCATCAAAAGGAATCCAGGCCCCTAAAGCTTAAGCAAACACAGCTCCTTCTTCCTTAGACAATGGAACTACGTCCTCTCCGATTATTAAGCAATGAAAAGGCACCACAAACCTGAGTATTCGGTGTTCCCTCAAAAAAGACTGTAAATTTTGCCCTGAAAAACTATCGGTTTTTCAAAGGTTTCCCCCCTCTTCACCAATCAGAACGGCCCGGTCTTCATACACATTGGGCGTTTTTTAGTTGCCAATACCTAATCAAAACCCTATATTCTTGGGCATATCTAAGGATATCTCATACTCCGCAGGATTCAATCCACGAAATCACGCACTCCTACTCAACGGGTTCTCAGGTCCAGCCCAATTGTTCATCCATCGCCGGGGAGAATGGAATCATGAACCGCCTTTCAGGAAATCCGGGTACCACCCTTTTATTTGCCCTCGTCTTTTTCATTGCCAGTTTAGTCACACCCGTTTTGATCGCCAACCCAACTTTTTCCAGCGTTGCATTTGCACAGAAAAAACTGAAAGGCAAAAAAGGCCTCGCTCAACAGGTTGATCAGTTGGAACAACAACTCGTCGATGAGGTAACTAACCTTCAACAGCAAATCACTACGATCGAATTGATTCCCGGTGCGGATGGAGCAACCGGACCACAAGGACCTCAAGGTAATACCGGAGCGGCAGGCACTGATGGTCAAGATGGCGCAACAGGTGCTACCGGACCGCAGGGACCTCAGGGTACTACCGGATCAGCAGGAGCTGATGGTCAAGATGGCGCAACAGGTGCTACCGGTCCGCAGGGACCGCAAGGTACTACCGGATCAGCAGGAGCTGATGGTCAAGATGGCGCAACAGGTGCTACCGGTCCGCAGGGACCGCAAGGTACTACCGGATCAGCAGGAGCTGATGGTCAAGATGGCGCAACAGGCACTACTGGTCCGCAGGGACCGCAAGGTACTACTGGATCAGCAGGCACTGATGGTACCGATGGCGCAACAGGTGCTACCGGACCGCAGGGACCACAAGGTACTACCGGATCAGCAGGAGCTGATGGTCAGGATGGCACAACAGGTGCTACCGGTCCGCAGGGACCGCAAGGTACTACCGGATCAGCAGGAGCTGATGGTCAAGATGGCGCAACAGGCACTACTGGTCCGCAGGGACCGCAAGGTACTACCGGATCAGCAGGAGCTGATGGTCAAGATGGCGCAACAGGCACTACTGGTCCGCAAGGACCGCAAGGTACTACCGGATCAGCAGGGGCTGATGGTCAAGATGGCGCAACAGGCGCAACCGGACCACAAGGTGCAACAGGCCCAGAGGGACAAGTAGGGTTTCAAGGACCCCAGGGTGATACCGGTCCAGAGGGTCCGCAGGGACCAGCGGGAGTCATCGGGTTCGCATTTTTGCAACATATTCTGCCCCATGCAACGGGCGGGGGAAGTTGCACGTCACAGGTATGGGAACCTCGTGGTCTTAATGACCTGTCAGGCGACACTTCTTTTATTTCTCTTGCGGCTTCTAATGACGGCTTCACCCTGTTGCCTGGAACTTACATCATTGAAGCACAAACCCCTGCGTACAATGCCCATCATCATAAGGCAAGACTGAAAAATATAACCTCAGGACAAACGGTACTGGTGGGATCGGCCGCATATGTGCATCCTTCTGGTCCCAATACAACCCCTTCCTTTATCCGTGGGGTGTTTACCATCAACACCACGACGGACTTTGAAGTTCAACATCACATCTGGATTTGTGATGGTAGTCCTTATAATTTAGGGCTCCCGGCTTCGGGTGGAGAGCCGGAAGTTTACACCCAGGTCAAAATCACCAAGCTAAATTAAAGAAAGGAGTAGTTGAGGAAAAACTGGTTTGGAAAATTTCCAAGACGTTAAAACCTGCTTGGTTTCTTAAAAAAATTAATCACATCTAAATTTCGTTAAGTGCCATCCTGAGCCTGCAAAAGGTAATCCATAATGCGTTGCAGTTTTTCATCGGTAACAAACTGTTCGACATCCTGTTTGTCGGCATTGTCTTTATGATGGAAGTTTTTGAAATCCATTAAAAACTTTTTTCGACCGGCGTCATTGGAAAACCCATACGCCTCAATGAGCAGTACGCCTTTATTGCCCCCCACCCCCTTTAAAGAATGGCAGAACAGACAGTTGTTTTTAAAAATTTCCAATCCTTCCTGAGACTTGGACGAAGACTCGGTATTTTTCTTAAGCGGAGCGTAATAGTCGTTGAGTCGAACGAATTTCAGTTCGCGAATGTTCGCGGTCAGGAACCGTTCCTGAAACGGCGGGTGTTTTCCATCCGGAACCAGAACGAGGAGCGGATTCAACCAGCCGGGTTTAGCGGTCAAGGATGCCAGCTTTATCCTTGTTGCCAAGCGCAAATCATAACGGTGGATATCATTGAGCGATAGAATCCCCTGATAATCGTCAAAGCAATTTAAAAGCACCGCATCCTCACCGCGTTTCAGTTTAAACTCCTGCAACAACCGGGAAAATGAAACCGCCATGAACCGGGAGTCCTGCGTATGCATGGCCTTGTCAAAATATTCGCTGGAAATTCCCCGCACTTGCAGAGAGTCGAGAGATTCGAGTTTGTGTCCGGTCCAGATTTCCGAGAGCATTCGGCCTGAGGAATCGGCATGGGTGATGCGGAAAACCCTTTGCTCCCCCGCATCCGGCTTTTCGGCAGTCGAGCAGGCTGAAATCCACACCCCGGTCAGCAGGGTAAGAAATCCGTAAAATATTTGTTTCATTTGGGAAAACCTTTTATGATGAGTAAACACATTCATCAACCCTTAATCACCAGCAGGAACAGGCGATCACGCCCTTAATTTAACATGGAAACAGAGCCCACTTTGGAATTCAGCCCGGAAAAAATGGATTTCCGCGCTTACTCAATATCCTGGAACCTCACCAAGCGGTGCAACCTCAATTGCGACCACTGCTATCTCGATGCGGAGTTTCGCGGCGGCCTCAAAACCGATGAGCTCAACACCGAAGAATGTTTCCGGGTCATCGACCAGATTGCAGAAGTTAATCCCAACGCGTTCCTGATCCTCACCGGTGGCGAGCCGCTTCTTCGTCCCGACATTTACGAGATCATCCGTTACGCCGCCGACAAAAAATTCATGGTCGTGCTCGGCACCAACGGCACCATGATCAACCGCGTCAATGCGGAAAAAATAAAAGCCGCAGGAGCCCATGGAGTCGGGATCAGCATCGACTCGATGAATCCGGACAAACACAACAAGTTTCGCGGAGTGGAAAAAGCCTGGGAACTTTCCATGGATGCCTTCGATATCCTCAACGAAGTGGGCGTTGATTTTCTCGTGCAGATGTCGGTTTCGGACATGAACTATAAAGAAATTCCCGAGGTGGTCGAGTTCACCGAAAAAATCGGTGCCATCGCTTTCAACCTGTATTTCCTGGTCTGCACAGGACGCGGACAAGGCAACACCGATATTTCCAACGCCGCTTACGAAGAAGCTTTGAAACTGCTTTATGATCAGCAGATGAAATACAAAGGCAGGTTGATGATCAACTCCAAATGCGCCCCGCAATATAAAAGGGTGGTTTATGAAAACGATCCCGAATCGGTTTACACCCGCACCTATTCCGGCGGGTGCCCGGCGGCCACGCATTACAGCAGAATTTCACCGGAAGGCAATTTGACCCCCTGCCCCTTCATCGAAGAGTCGGTGGGCAACTTGAAATCCAATAGTTTTAAAGACCTGTGGGAAAACGCCCCGCTGATGGTAGAACTGCGGGACCGAAAAGGACTCGAAGGCAATTGTGGTTCCTGCGAGTTCTCCGCCATGTGTTCCGGGTGTCGGGCACGCGCTTTTGCCGAAACCGGCAACTACATGGCCCAGGACCCTTCCTGCGATTACGAACCGGGAAAATATGGCGGCAAAGCCATCACCTTAAAAGTTGAAGACACACTTGGACTGGAAGTCGAGTTCCAGACTCAGTGGACACCGGAAGCCAAAAGCCGACTCGAGCGCATTCCTTCTTTCGCGCGGGGCATGGTAGTGAAAGGCATCGAGAAATATGCCGCCGAGCGTGACATCCGCCTCATCGATGAAGCCGTGGTAAAAAAATCACGTGAAGAAATGATCGAGAAACGCGGCGCCATGTTCCCCTTCCTGAAAAAATTCATCAATTCAGAAAACCAATAGCCACCGGTAGCAATGTAGGCTTTTAGCCCCCTCTTTCTTAAAGAGGGTTGGGGTGATTCACATCTAATCTTTTCCCAATAATTTCTTCCAGTTTCACCATAACCCCTTCTATATTTTTTCTACTTCTGCGTTTGTGAAACGAGACACAGTCAACCCTTTAGACTCTAAAATTTTTGTCCGTTTTTGATCACTTACTATTGCCCTGGTTTCGCCGTGGCTGTGACCGTCAATTTCTATCACCAGCCGTAACTTGTGACAGTAAAAATCAACGATATAAGACCCAACAGGTTTTTGTCTGTTAAAGGCCAGCGACTTATAAAATGGCATTGCCTTCAACTGTTTCCAAAAAAGTTTCTCCGCTGGAGTTGGCTGGGTGCGAAGCATTCTTGCCTTTTCCTTGATCGACTCATCATACGAGAAGGAGTTGTTCTTTGAAGTCATAGCGAAAAAGAAAACCTGTCAGATTAAAAATATTAAATCGAAAAGGAAAATCACCCCAGCCCTCTTTAAAAAAGAGGGGGCAAACAAAAACCAAGCTAACCTGTTATCCCCCTTTAGTTGCCCCGTTGCCACCGGTAACTCACCGGTTCTTATATAAATCTCCAACGCGAAAGCCGCCACGGTCTTCCTGATCGATGCTTGTCTGGCGGGTATCTTCCACATCCTGTTTACCCAGAGCTTCCGACACTTCGACCTGATAGTTTTTGACTTTTCGGTAGAGGGGATGCTTGATATCGAGTTTCAGGTTGGTGAGCGCGGCGGTAAAATCGCCTTTGCCATCCGGACTCAACGTGCAGACCAGTTCACCGGAATTGTCATCGCGATAAACATCGGTCACCTCAAGCGGCGTTTTGTTTTTGACCGGGAACCCCATTTCGCGTAACAGGTTCAATACGGCCCCCCTGCCATAAACCCGAAGCGGTAAACATTTTAACAATTCATCCAGCAAAGCCTGTGCGCTCAAAGAAACCTCCTGACTGTTTAGGGTACGGATCGTTTTCCCCATTTTAAGACAAATCCGCAATCAATAACGGGAAATTTTCAAAACTTAACGCTACGATTTTTTTGCTTTTGCGGTCACAGCGACCGACAGTTTCAACCCTCCAGCCTCAAAATATACCCATGTCAATAATGTCAAAAAAAATGCACACCCCCCACGTTTGGGGGATTGTCTTTTACATTGAAATCTCGTAGATTAACCGTAATTAAACAGCGGCCCCGCCCTGTCCATAAAAGCGTGGATTTAAAATTAATACTATTTTTATCAATGAGTTATAGCCCATCCATTTTCCCACCCTGTTGAATTGGAGACACAGAGAAATTTTTTCTCAATAGATGGCCCTCTTCGGCACAGTAAAACCATTAAGAGTTTATGTAAGTAACGCCTAGCACAATAACCATCTGGTATTTCTCTCTATAAGGAAGTGCGTTATATGAAATTTGAACGGCTTTTGACCTCTTGTTTAGCCCTCCTGCTTTTCGCCGTAGCTCCCGCCTTTGCCAGTTCCTCCGCAGAGCAAGACATTGTGGTTCGAGATCAAAAATCCGGTCTCCTGTCTATTCAAGCTGACAATATATCCCTGACTGAGGTCATGGAAAGAGTTTCTGCCGTCACCGGCCTGATCGTCAAAACATCCAATCCGAATATCCTGAATGAATACGTAACAATAAACCTCAAAGATGTATCGCTGAAGCAAGTCGTTGACAGGTTGTTGTATGGCGTGAACTCGGTGTTTTTTTATTCTTCCAAGAAGACCAAGACAGCACCTAAGTTGACCAAGGTCATGCTGTTGTCGAGAAAAGAAGGACTTCCTGCAGGCGTTATAGCTAATTCACAAGGAGTGGCGGAAAAAAACAAATTGCCAACTGGCATGAACACGGTGCCAGGACGTTTTCTTCTAGCAAACAATTATTCGGCGCTCAGAAACCTCATCAGCGCATTGAAGACAAAAGAGGCAAGAGAACAAATTGCTAAGGACCTGGGAAGTATTTTACTCAACCCGGCTCACTACAGCCAGGCCAGCAACGGCCATATATTTTATGAAGCTCTAAAGGCACTCAAACAAGCAGATTCAAAAGCCGCGGAAGATTATCTCACCAACCTTCTGGAGTCCAGCGATGAAGCATGGGTTCAGTCTCTGGCGGTGAGGAGCCTCGGAGAGACTGGCGGTCAGAATGCTGTTGGCCCCTTGATAACCGCTTTTGCCAGCAACGATCCATCCGTGCGTAATGCCGCCGCCCTGAGTCTGGCGCGAACGGGAAACAGTAGGGGCATCCAGCAACTGCTCCAGGCAACACAAAGTGGCGACCTCGCCTCGCAACAGAGGATCGTCAACGCCCTGGCCTATGGCGATGCAAATTCGCAGGCGGCCTTAAGCCAAGCCATCGCTAGTAATCAGATACCTGCAGAAGCGGTATCAGAAGATGTGGCTTATCAATTATCGCAACAGAATGAAAATTAACGCAACAGAACAAATCTAAAACCTTAAAATAGGGGAGAACAATGAGTAAAAACAAATCATTAAAATTTCTGCAAAGCTGGAGGCCAGCGCGATTACTCGCCGCCGCCTGCCTGCTCCTGCTCAGTTTCGCTTTTGCGAGCTCAGCATGGTCAACCCCCGCACCGGGGCCCGATGGAGGTGGTTACAGCTCGACAGCGATAACTAATGACCTGCGCAACATCAACGGAACAACAGTATCCCTGTCTGACGATCAAGTCAGCGGGGCTATTTCCATACCGTTCACGTTCGATTTTTACGGTAAAAGCTACAATAGTTTGCATATTTCATCCAACGGGTTTATCCAGTTTGACGGGGCAAATAATCTCCACCAGGGTTGTTGTTCCGGGCGAGCTATTCCAGCCGCAGACGGAATCGACAACATTATTGCCATGCTCTGGGATGATCTGAATCCGGCTTCTTATGGTGGAGGTCAAATTCGTTATCAAGTATTGGGAAGCGCTCCCAACCGCGAGTTCGTGGTCGGGTTTTATGGAGTTCCCCTCTTCTACAACAACGGTTCCAATACTGTGGAAGCAATCCTTCACGAAGGCAGTAATGATATCGAATTACAGTACGGTGCAGTGATATTTGATGGTAGTGCTCAAACTGTCGGAACCGAAAACGAGACCGGCACAGAGGGTTTGCAGATCGCAGCAGGCGGCAACGCCAATATGTCTAACCTGGGATTCATGGTTAGCACCAGTTACGTTGCTCCTCCTCCGCCACCACCAAGTGGCCCCGCGATCGGTGGCCCGATGGTACTCAGTGGTGACGATGCCGATGACGGCGGGCATTGCGGAGGATCGGCCTGCGGCCAGCTTTATGGCAAGGCTTTGAGTTTCGTGGTCAACAATTCGCAATCAAGTGGCACCGGGATCGTAGCAGTTGGAGTTAATAGTAGCTACGCTCTTAGTTCCTTTAATTCCTGGAACCAAGTTAGCAACGCCGGTCCCAATGTAGCGGTCACACATGTCAGAACCACCTCTGAAATCGCAAATGTCAATTTTTCAAATTTTGCCGCGATTTATATTGCATCTGACAGCAGAAACACCTCTGGCGGCATGACATCTAGTCAACTCACAGCCTTGAACGCACGGCAAGCCGATATCGTCACCTTCGTGAATAATCTCGGTGGCGGTTTGCTGGCATTGTCTGAGTCTGGCTATTCCCATAAATACAATTGGCTTCCTCTGTCTTTGACGACCGCCAATTCAGGTCACAGCAATTCCAGCGGAAACCTCCCAACAGCTGACATGTCCAGCATTGCTCCGGGCATTACAGAATCGCATCTGAGTCACTGTTGTTACCATACGGTCTTTACCGGCCCACCGGGTTTTTCCGGTCTGCGGGTGCTGGCATACCATGACCACAACAATAACGATGCTTTCGATGGTGCGTCGGTCGACCAGGTACTGCTCCTCGGTGGTACCCAGGTAACCATTCAGGGCAACCTCGGCTTGACACCTGTAGCGGCTATAGACGAAGAAGTGGGAGACTCCCATACCGTCACGGCCTCAGCAGAAGACGGTTCGCCTCTGGGTCCTGTTGCAGGAGCAACGGTAACGTTTAACATCTCTGCCGGTCCCAATGCCGGGGCAAGCGGAACATGTAATCCTGCCGGTTGTGTAACAGACTCCAATGGTGAAGTCACTTTCACCTATGTAGGTAGCGGAGGTGTCGGAACCGACTCCATCGTTGCCAGCTTTGTAGACAGCAACAACGTGTCTCAGACCTCCAACACAGCGACCGCGACCTGGGTGATCAGCAACCAGCCGCCAACCGCTGATGCGGGTTCCACCCAGATCGTAGAGCAGACAGGACCTTCAGGTTCCAGCGTGACCCTGGACGGTTCCGGTTCATCCGATCCGGATAACGACCCGTTGACTTATAGTTGGACAGGAGTCTTTGGAACAGCTAGCGGCGCAACACCTTCGGTTTCGATTCCTGCGGGAACCTATACCGTAACGCTGGTTGTTAACGATGGTACTGTCGATTCCACACCTGCGACGATGTCCGTCACGGTTGTTGATACGACAGCACCGGCCATAACTGCTCCGGATGACGTACAGGTTGAAGCAACCGGTCCGCAAACGGACGTAACTATCGGTACTGCTACGGCTAACGATGCAGTCGGTGTTACTTCGATCGACAGTGACGCTCCAGCGGATTACTCGGTCACTACGACTGTAGTCATCTGGACGGCCTGTGACGCGGCAGGAAACTGTGCCTCCGATACGCAGAACGTCACGGTTGTTGATACGACAGCTCCGAGCATAACTGCTCCGGATGACGTAACGGTTGAAGCAACCGGTCCGCAAACGGACGTAGCTATCGGTACTGCTACGGCTACCGATGCGGTTGGTGTTGATTCGATCACCAGCGACCAACCCGCTGACTACACTGCCAGTACAACGACTGTAGTCACCTGGACGGCCTGTGACGCGGCAGGAAACTGTAACTCCGCAACACAGAACGTGACGGTTGTTGATACCACACCACCTGCAGTGACAGCTCCGGCTAACGTAACGGTTGAAGCAACCGGCGTAACCACTCCAGTTGGCCTTGGAACCGCATCCGCTACGGATCTGGTGGATGGTTCGTTAGTACCGGCCGCCGACAACACAGGACCGTTTGCGCTTGGAACGTATACGATTACCTGGTCGTCAACAGATGCCGCCGGGAACACTGGCACAGCAACGCAAACTGTGACGGTTGTCGACACCACGGCACCTGACATCAGCAATGCTTGTCTGACGGATAAACTCTGGCCTCCGAACCATAAACTGGTTCTGGTGTCTACGGGTTCCGTAAGCGATATTGCTGATCCCAATGCAACGTTCAGTGTTTCTGTCACCAGCAACCAGCCAATTAATGGCACTGGCGATGGCAATACCGATCCTGATTGGGTAGTGAGTGACAATGCAACAAGCTATGAAGTATCCCTCAGAGCCGAGAGAGCAGGAAACCTCGGTCAGAGAGATTACGGCATAGTCATCACCGCAACCGATGCAAGTGGCAACGAAAGTACAGCCGCGTGTTCCGCATCGGTTCCTCATGACCAGGGAAACAACACTTCCCCGGCCACGAAGAAAGGGAAGAAGTAGTCCCTAAAGTTTGCTTTAAAGAAGGCCACTGGGGGAGGAAGGCAACTTCCTCCCCCAGCTGGCCTTTTTCTTTTTCTGGCAAAAAGCTTTTCCAGCCCCAGCATTCCTCACGATATCGACCCAGCTTTATCGGCTAAATTTCAATACTTTCCCCCCTTTTTCCCAAAGACAGGGGATTTTACGCAAACATAATTATCTAAAGGTCTTTCTCAGATTTCCCGAAAATAAAGGTGTAGGGGGACTATAATGAGGGTACGCATCGTTTTTTGGCGATTTCAACCTTATTGGGGCTATAACTTATTGCAATGATTATGAGAAAAGGCTCCACCCGTCAAAATTTTGTAATAACTTGACAATCCCCAATAAATTCATTAAGTTAGGGGAAGAAATCATGAGGGAAACTTGTGCCTTTGAATAAATTTTTCCCGGCGATCAACCTGGTTTTTGTCCTCACCATTGCTCTCCTTATCACCCTGTCGGTCAGAACCTGGACTCACCCCCCCTATCCATCCAGGGTGGATGGTTCCTCACTGGTAGGATCGCCGAAAAACCTGCAAAAATTAGCAGTTAACAAGCCGGGATATAACGCCGGAACGGTATCCCAGGTGGTGCAAAGTAATGTATTCCGCAAAGAGCGGAAGCAATATATACCACCGCCTCCACCGCCCTCGGCTCGCCCGGCCACAGCCCCTAAACCGGCCTTGCCTCCCCCGAACCTGGTTTTGAAGGGAGTTCTGATGCTGGCTGGTACGAAAATTGCTATCCTACAGGGAAAGTATTCCGCCCAGGAAGGGGGAAAGGTTGTACAGAAAAAGGTAAAGAAAAAAGGCTATTCCCTGGGACAAATTGTAGGCAATTTTGAATTGACCGAAATCGAAAAAAACTCAGTCATTTTAGATGATAAAAAAGGGCGAAAAATCCGCCTGCGGTTGGCCACCCGCCAGCCAGACAAGATAATTCACCGTGAAGGAACTTCATTGTTCCAGAAAAACAAGAAATATGATCCGAGGAAGTTCAAAGCAACTCCAGTCAAAAATAAACCTGTCAGGCCAAAGGTGGCCCAGCCCAAACCGGCTACCCAACGAGCGCCTGCCGCACCGGCTCCCGCATTCAGAGTCTCCGGCGCACCTACTCCGCCACCCAGGGTTCATATTTCAGGAAAATAAAATGTCATGCTAAAAAAAACCGATCCTGTAGAGCGCATTCTTCTCAGGCACAAAAAAATTACCGAAAAGGCTCTCGAAGAAGTTAAGACCAATAACCTGCATACGGGTAGTTATCTGGGAAAAACTCTGACCGATCACGGTTATATCCACACGCAAAGCCTGCTGGAAACCCTGAGCACCGAACTGCGCCTGCCTTATATCAAAAAGGGGCAATATCCAAAATCCGGTTTGCCTGTTGAGGGCCTGACCATTACAGAAACTTTTTTACGGGAAAAAATCATTTTCCCGCTACAAATTAAAGACGATACCTTGATCGTAGCGGTTTATGATCCGTTCGACCTCTACACGATTGAGGATTTAAAAGTTTCTCTGGGAAAAAATATTCGTGTTGTTTTGAGCAGTGAGCAGGACATTCTGGAATCCATTCAAGCCTATTACGGGGAAGAAGGCGGTTCCGCCATGAATCGCATGGTCGACGGCATCCAGGATGACGACCTGCATGGGCTGGACACACTGGACGACAGCACTGAACACATTCGGGATATGGCTTCCGAGGCCCCGGTCATCAAACTGGTGAACCATATTATCAGCCAGGCCATTGAAACCCGCGCCAGTGATATTCATTTGGAACCCTTCGAGGAAGACCTGTCTCTTCGCTATCGTATTGACGGCATCCTGCATCCGATGGAACCGCCACCCAAACGTTTGAGTTCCGCAATCACCACCCGCATCAAGATCATGTCCAAGCTCGATATCTCGGAACGGCGGTTACCACAGGATGGACGTATCAAACTTAAAATTCTCGGCAAAGATATTGATATGCGTGTTTCCACACTTCCCACATTGTATGGGGAAAGCGTGGTCATGAGAATCCTGGACCGGGACAATCTGGTTCTTGATCTGAGTCAGATGGGGTTCCCCGAAAAAGAACTCCGGCTGATAGAAGGGTTGATCAAAAAACCTTATGGCAAGTTTTTGGTTACAGGCCCCACCGGTAGCGGTAAAACCACCACGCTCTACGCCGGCTTGAGCAAGATCAATACGCCTGACAAAAAAATCATCACCATTGAGGATCCGGTGGAATACCAGATGCGCGGCATCAACCAAATCCATGTCAAATCACAAATCGGCCTGAACTTTGCCGATGGCTTGCGTTCCATCGTGCGTCAGGATCCCGATGTCATCATGATCGGTGAGATCCGGGACCCGGAAACAGCGGATATTGCCATCCAGGCGGCGTTGACGGGACATCTGGTTTTCAGTACCGTTCACACCAATGATGCGGCTGGTGCCGTCACCCGACTTCTCGATATGGGCATCGAAAACTTTCTCATCTCTTCAGCCCTGCTTGGGGTGCTTGCCCAAAGGCTGGTCCGGGTGATCTGTCCCGACTGCAAGGAGGAAGCCACTTTAACCCCAACTCTTGAAGCAGAAATGGGTCTGCTGCATAAAGAAAAGGTCAAAGTTTACTCTGGAAAAGGTTGCAAAGCCTGTAGCAATACCGGGTTCAGGGGCCGGTGCGGCATCTATGAACTTTTGGTTGTAGATGACTCGATTCGTGAACTCATCCTGAAAAAATCCACCGCACAGACTATCTGCGATCAGGCCCGAAAAATGGGGATGCGCACCCTCCGGGAAGACGGATGGGACAAAGTCGTGAAAGGCATCACCACTGTTGAAGAAATTCTGCGCGTTACGCTGAACGATAGAAACTAGTCTTTCCTTTAATCAAGAGGCAACATATAAACCATGACGGTTTATTCCTACAAAGCCACGGACAAGAGCGGCAAGTTTGTTGAAGGTGACATAGACGCTCCGGATTACCACACTGCGATTCAACAAATCCGCCAGCTTAATTTTTTTCCCGTCAAAGTGGCAGAGGGAAAAAACAAAGTTTCTTCTGCGTTCAAGCTTTCTTTGCCCCAACTGGGTTCCAAGGTTCCTACCCGAGACCTGATGACTCTCACCATGCAGCTGTCCACCCTGGTGGATGCGGGTCTGACCCTGGATGACAGTCTCTCCACTCTTATCAAACTGGCAGAGACCGAACAAATTCGTGCCATACTTGCAGATATTCGCAAGCAGGTTCATGCCGGAAGCACTTTCGCCGATGCCCTGGAAGAACATCCTGATGTTTTTTCAAAACTTTATATCAACATGGTCCGTGCCGGAGAAGCCGGAGGCATGGTCAGCGAAGCGTTGGCCCGCCTGGCAATGTTTCTGGAAAAATCAGTAGAACTCAAAAACAATATTCGTACCGCCATGGTTTACCCGGCCATCCTGAGCCTGGTGGGCGGGTCTGCCGTAATCATTCTTATCACTTTTGTCGTTCCGCAATTTTCAAAACTGTTTGAAGACATGGGCGCGGCTCTGCCGCTTCCGACCCAGCTCATGCTGGGACTCAGCTCCCTGATCATCAATTACTGGCCTGCATTGCTTCTGGGAATACTGGGGTGCATAGGAGCTTTTACATTCTATACAAAAACCGACAAAGGGCGGCTTCGATGGGACACCTTACTCTTGAAGCTTCCTTTGTTCGGCTCCCTGATCCGCAAAATTGAAGTTTCGCGTTTCAGCTTGACCATGGCGACTCTGCTGAAAAGTGGAGTGCCTATCTTGCAAGCCATGGGGATTGTCCAATCTATTCTGATCAATCGTGTTATTTCGGATGCGATTGGAAACCTCAAGCAGGCTTTGAAGAGAGGCAAGGGTTTATCGGGTCCGCTTCAAGAGGCTGAAGTTTTCCCCCCCATGGCGGTTCATATGATCACTGTAGGAGAAACCTCAGGCTCGCTGGACGAAATGCTGACCAAGGTCTCTCAGACTTACGACAAGGAAGTGGAACAGGCCATCAAGCAGGTTATCTCCCTGATTGAGCCTATGATGATTTTATTTATGGCATTGGTCATCGGTTTCATCGTGGTTTCGATGTTACTCGCTATTTTCAGTGCCAACGACATTGCTTTTTAATCAACCCCAACCAGACAAGGAAAACTTATGAAGGGCCAAACTCAATCAATCAAAATCCACCCGCTTAACTCTATGGGCTTCACCCTTATTGAGCTTATGGTGGTGATGGTTATAATCGGTCTATTGGCGGCAACCGTTGTGCCCAAATTCTTTGGCCATATAGATAAAGCACGGCAACAGGATGCCCAGGCCCAAATTGAACTTCTCGGTCAGGCACTGGATCTTTATCGTCTGGAAAAACACAAATACCCCACAACGGATCAGGGCCTCCAGGCCATAAGCTCCTACTTGAAAAAGGAGCTTCCCAAAGACCCATGGGGAAACGAATACATCTATCAATCTCCTGGACAGGAAGGACGAAGCTACGATCTGATATCTTATGGTGCTGATAAAACTGAAGGAGGTGAAGAAAACGATCTAGACATCGTCAGTTGGAAGCACTTTGAATAGAACTATTCAAGGAAAGCCTAATGGCTTCACCCTTCTGGAGATGGTTCTGGTTCTACTGTTGATGGGCCTGTTCGCAGGGTTGACGCTCCCCTTCGTAGTGTCCACACTGGATCGCATCAAACTGCAATCCGAAGTTCGACAGATATCTTCAGCGATCCAGTTTACCCGTAGCGAAGCCATATCAAGAAAAACATTATTTACCTTTAACGTAGATATCGAAAAAAACCAGTATTGGCTGGCGATCCCCAAACAGGAAGAGGTCACGCAATCAAAACCGATTGATGAAACGGTCCAGGTCATAGACTACCAAAGGGCTGACGAGACCCTGACCGAAGGAACATTCGAAATCCTTTTTTATCCTCGGGGCAACTCCAGCGGAGGAACCATCCGATTTAAATCCACTGATGACAAGGATGAGGAAAATATTTATGCGGTCACCATCGACCCAATTACCGGCAAACCCAGAATCAGCCAACTGGAAGAATGAACACGGGTTCTCCCTTCTGGAGGTTGTGGTTGCCCTTGCCATTATGGCTGGAGGCTTTTTAGTCATACTCAACCTGTTTTCGGCAAGCGTCCGATCCGTGGATTTCTCTGGCCAGTATCTGAAGGGTGTCACCCTGGCGAATTCGAAAATAAATGAACTGGAAATACTGAATTTTGAGCCTGATGAATACTCCGGCAATTTTGAAAATGAAGAGAGTTATCATTGGGAGGTCGACATCGCCCCCCATGATTCACCCTTGAATGATCCCGACTCAGGCATCCAGCTACAAAAAATTTTACTAAAAGTCTTTTGGGAAGATCGGGGCCAAACGCGCAATGTTGAATTGGCCACCCTTCGCCTTGAGGGTCAGGCCCACCCGGTTTCAAACACCTATTTGGAAAAACTGTTTACGGGAGGAGCGTCTCCGGCCAGTGGTGGCGAAGGAGAAGCTTCCGAAGACACCACCAATGCAAATGTATGTGGATCAAGCACCACCAACGTAAGCGGTGCGGGAAGTGGAAGCAATGTCTCAGGAAATTAGATGAAACAAATATTTAAAAACCAATCGGGATTCACCCTGCTGGAGATGATTCTTTCGATGACCATTATCGCCATGATGGTCGCTTTGGGGCTGGGAGGAGTCCGCCTTGGAATCTCTGCCCGGGATGTGGGAGAACAAAAGGTAGACACCTATCAACGATTGCGCATTATCAGCGAGCAACTCAAGCAAAAGCTTCAATCCACCTATCCGGTATTTGTCAGTCAAAAAGATGGGGTAGCCATCGGCCAGAACCTCTCCTCAAAAAAAAGAATCCTGGCTTTTGAAGGAAATTCAGATTCCATACGTTTCGTCACCTTCGCCACACCCATGACCGCATCAGATCCAGCGACCTTGTCGCATGAGGTTAAATTTTATATTGGCGAGCACCCGGAAACCGGCCAGTTCGGAGCCATTTTGATGGAACGTGATATTTCCGATGGCAATATATTCTCCAGGATCGACCCGCGCTCTGACTCCACTCAATTTTTTGTGCTGGCCGAGAACGTAACCCATATGAAATTCCGCTACTACCAAGTGAAAAAATTGCCGCCTCAGGAGGTAGAAGGCCCGGATAAAAGTGCCCAACAGTTTTCCGGGAAATGGGTCAACCGGGTCTCCATGGACCCTTTTGAACTGGGCGTAGACAATTCCAATGAGACCAATCCGACGCTGGCCTTTGAAAAAAACAATAAAATATCGCTTCCACGGGCTGTAGAGGTCACGATAGGAGTTATTCCTCAGCCTAAACCGGGAGAAGAGGAGCAAGGTGAAGAATTGGAACCTGTTTTTTCACCCCCAATCATTGTCCTACTCAACTCTGGAATGGAATTTGCAACACCTCCTGTTATAAAAGAGGATGCGAATGAAAAGGCTTAACTCAAATCAAAACGGCATGGCTTTGATGATCGTCCTATGGGTTCTTGTTCTGCTGATAGCTTTGGCGACGGAATTTGCCTTTTCGATGAAAATGGAGGTCAACACCACTCGAAATTATAAGGAAGATACAGAAAGCTATTATCTCGCCAAGGCCGGGATCAATCTGGCGGTGGCGGAGTTGCTCAAAAATGCTCGTTTTCACTCCATTCATGAAGAGCATGGCTGGGTCATGGGAAAAGAGGTGCCTGCTCCAAGTGCCAATTCCAACGCCAGCGATTCAACCGAAGGCGAGGAAGAGGAGGCTCTAGAATTCGACATTGTTAATAGAACCGATATCGAACTGGAACATGGAACCATCACCTATACCATCCGAGACGAGAACGGGAAAATATCCATCAACTCGTCCAGCAAACTTATCCTTAACAAACTGCTGGCTTATTCCGGGGTTAAGGAAAAGCTGGCGCAGGACACCATTTCGGATTCGATTCTGGATTGGATCGATGCAGACAAAAACCATCGCCTCAATGGCGCAGAAGATGATTATTATCGAACCCAACGTCCACCCTATTATGCGAAAAACGGAAAGATCGAAACCCTCGGCGAATTATTAAAAATCAGGGGAATCACAGAAGAAATCCTTTATGGTTCCACGGAGGAATCGGAAGAAGATAAGGAGTATAAAGGCATTGCCCAGTTTTTGACCGTTTACAAGTATCCATCGGTCAACCCGAATACAGCAAGCGAAGAGGTATTAAATATTATCTATTCCCCCGAGCAAGCAAAGGTAATTTTAAACAACCGAACTTCAAAGGGCTATCACTCGAACAGTCTCTCCACACTTTTCAGGGTCACTGCAACGGGGAAAATACAGGGGAGCCGAACGGAACACACCCTCGAAGTAGTTTTAGAAAAAACCGGCACAGGGGACAAGGCAAACATGGTCACTCATTATTGGAACGATAACGTCCTGGACTTATGAAATCCGTATTTATAGAAAAATCTCTGGGAGTGGATATCCGGGAGGGGTCGGTATTTTTGACTCTTGTCGGAAAAAAGCTACGCACAATAGAAGTTCTGGCGGGGAAAATGATTACACTGAAGCCATTGACCGGCAAAGATGAAAAGGCAGAGAAACATTTTCTCAACAAGGTCAACCATTTCCTTATAGAGCATGATACTTGGCCGGAGTCGGTGGTGGTGAGTCTTCCCAGAAGTTATGTTACTTTCAAAACTTTTGAGCTTCCCGCTCCCGACTTGGAGTCGGTCCGATCCATGGTAGAGTTTGAACTGGAACGCCAGTTTTCTGCCGGACTGGAAGATTTATATTTCACCTTTCAGGTTACCCCAAAGGCCGAAAATATTTTCCATGTCGCCTCGGCGGCGATTAAAAAGGAAATTGCCAATTATTATCTCGAACTGGTTCAAAAGCTTAATCTGAAAACCACAGTTTTAGATGTTTCCACGTTCGCAAATGTCAACCTTGCCTTTTCACAGGAAATTGAAAACGATTCACCTATCTGGGCATTGGCAGACATCAGCCCGGAGACGTTGGATATTGCTCTCATAAAAAATGACGCCATAGAATTCTCAAGGAGCCTGAGTTGGGCCAAGCCTGCAATCAAAGGCGCAAATTCAGGAAAAATCAGCGACCCCGCACAATTGGAAAATTTATCCGGGGAAATCACCAAATCTATTGTCGATGAATTGCAACAAGCTCTCTCATCGTGCAGGAGCATCGAGGCAAATGAACTCGTGGGCCATATTTTTATAACGGGTGGAGGAGTTCTGGCTCCTTACATCACGCAACATCTGGAAAAGGAAACCGAGGTATCAACAACTGCCTTGCAAGCCCCGGAGTCCGTGAGCCCCACCGTGCCCGACTCGTTTTCCCCATCGCTCATGCTGACCTCACTAGGCCTTGGCTTGAGAGAATTAAAAAAACAAAAAGTTGAAACCAACCTTTTGCCGGAAGGCCTCCAACCAAAAAGGAAAAAGGTGAATATCAAGCTGACTTTGGCTATGGCCGTCACCGTCATCCTGCTTTTGGCAGGTTGGTTTGCCAACAAGGTGGTCTATGCCAATAAAACACTGGCCACCTTGGATGCACAGTTGAAAGAAATTAAAGGGCAGGCAACCGGCCTGGAAAAAATTGATCTGGAATATGATTCACTCAAACAATATGTGGACATTCTCAATACTATAAGCAGACAATACCCGGACAAACTCCCAGTACTGGGAGAATTGAGCCGATCTCTTCCTCGTGATACCTGGCTAACACACTTGAAATTTAAACAGGGAGAAATTGAGTTCAAAGGATACTCTCCAGTCGCGTCAAAACTTATCCCAATACTGGAGCAATCCAAAACCTTCAAAGGAACAGAATTTGTGGGTACCATTATCAATGAATCCGCAGGTGAAAAATTCACCATTCGTGCTGATTTGGAAACGGCTTCGTAAACATGGATATCAACCAAAGAGATAAAAAAGTTTTAATAGCCGGCATTGCTTTTGTGGTTTGCTACCTGCTGTTCTTTTTTGTCGCAGAGCCGATTTATAAGAAACAGGCTAAAGTAGATGATAAAATTAAAAGCAAGGTCCAGTTCATCCAGAAATACTACGAGGTTCTGAATCAGAAATCTTATTATCAGGAAAAAGAAAAAGCCAACCAGAGCACCCATGTGAATCTGGCTCGCAGATTTTTCAAGGAGAAGCAATCCGGCCTCGCCGCGGCCAGCCTGCAAAAACTTGTCAAAGGTTTTTCGAGTGGAACCGTAACCATTGAACGAACTAAAGTGAATAAGCCAAAATACATGGAAGGCATGCTTGCCGTGCCAATTGAAATTTCTGTTCGTTCCAGCCTTAAAAACCTGTCCCTGTTTTTAATGCGCATAGAAAATCATGAAAAATTTCTAATAGTAGAAGAACTTCGATTGCGGAGAATTAACAAAGCGAGCCCGGAAGACCTGCAAACCCGTTTACTGATAACGGGCTTCATTCAGGAACTGGAGCCTCAAGGCGGAAAACCGATATGAAACGAATTCCAATCCTCTTAACAATTTTCATTTTGTCTGCCACCTGGTATGGGTGTGGGGCAACGAAAAAATCTACCATGCATCGACTTAAGGACAAAACCGATGTGGTAGATGCCATGATATTGCCGGACCCGGCCAGCGTTGACAAAAAGGCCGGGGCTGACGAATTAATCGATCCCGATAAAATCAAGAATATTCCTGAATCCAAGCACCAGAAAAGGATTCGCATCACAAACAAGAACACCTCCTTGCATAAGGGACCGGGAACCCAATACCCGAAAATTGGCACTGCCGCAAAGGGGGACCTGTTTGACCTGATCCGTGTTGAGAGGGGTTATGGTAAAGGCCAAACCTGGTACCTCGCTGAAGATGCCGCCGGAGGCAAGTTTTTTATCTCCAGCCAATCGTCAACGATTACCCGTGAAAAACCCAAACCTGCCATGAAAACTACATCCACATGGCCCGAATCCCTGACCAAACAAGAGACCACCAAACAGGAGCCAGACAGACCTGAAAAAATCGAACTGCAAAAACGGAAAAAAGCTTCGCTGGATCGGATTCAAACTATTGTAAAAGTCGAGCCCGATCTTCCTCCTGAATTGAAGGAAGCAAAACATATAACCCTCAATTTTGAGGGAACAGAGCTCTATGATGTGATCACCACCTTTTGTGAGCTACTGAAAATTGATTATGTTATTGAAGGAAATGTTGAAGGCAAGGTAACTTTGCAAACTTTCAATAAAATTCCGGTTGAAGACCTGTACTCCGTTCTGGAGCAAATTCTTGCCCTGAATAATGTCGCAGTTGTCAAAAGCGGGAATTTTTACCGTTTTCTCCAGGCTCCGGATGCGGCAAAAAAACCCATGAGTATCCATTTCGCCGATGATCCGAGCATCCCGGATAAAGAGCGCATGATCATTCAGATTATTCCACTCCAGCATATCTCTGTGGAGTCGATGAAGAAAATTATCAGTCCGCTTCTCACAACCAACGCCAGCTTCATTGAAATTCCTGAAACGAACAACCTGATGATGATCGAAATGGCCTACAACGTCAGACGTATCATCAAGGTCGTACAGGCTCTGGACATTGACAAACTGGCTTCTTCAGACATCCAGCTTTATAAACTGCGAAACGCAGATTCTGAAGTGCTAGTCAAGGAACTCGAGGAAATTTTTAGTTCCATGGGCTATAAAGAAGCTCTGGGCGACTCGCTTTCATTTCTTTCACTAACAAGATTGAACTCGGTTCTCGTGGTCAACGCTTTTGATAAAATTCTGCCGACCATTGAGTTCTGGGTCAACCGCCTGGATCAACCGATCTCGGAAGGAGATGTGAGCACATTTGTGTATTACGTGCAAAATGGCGATGCCGCAGCTTTGGCCAGCCTTTTAAATGGCATCTTTCAGGAATCGGGAGGAAGCACCGGTACAGCTACAAAAACTTCGACAGCTTCCAAAAAAGCAGCCACTACAACCAAAGCCAATGTATCCGGAGCCAGTACCACTGCATCCACTACCAAAAAGCCCGTAGTCCAGGCGGCGGGTAGCATCAGCAGTGACTTCGATGGCGAGGTCACAATTTTGCCGGATCCGGATACCAACTCACTGATCATTCGGACCAGTCCGCGCAATTATCCGGCCATACTGGCCCTGATAAACAAACTGGACCTGCTTCCACAACAGGTTTTGATTGAAGTATTGATCGTTGACCTCACTATTGACGAGTCGACAGCTACAGGACTGGAACTGGCCTTTAAAGATTCCTCAGGCACCTTGAGCACCGCCGCAGGCATTAGCTCCAGCACTACCAACGCCAGCGCCCTGGGGAGTTCCATCGGAAGCGCCACGGCTTCATTTTTAGCTGGAGGTAGTTTTTTCATCGGCAAGCCTGACAAAATCATAGCCCAGCTACAGCTTTTCGCGTCCGACTCCAAGACCAATGTTCTGGCCAACCCCATTCTCGTGACTTCGGATAACAAGGCCGCAAACATTTCCATCACGGATGAAATCCCCATAGTTCAAGAGTCCAATACCCCATCAGCAGGTGGCGCGATTGTCAGTGCTACGGTGGAGTACCGCAGTGTCGGAATCAAACTGGATATTACGCCCAAGATCAATTCGGAGAACTTTATCAACCTGCAAATCAGCCAGGAAATCTCCAGCCGTGGTGCTGATGTAGGAGACCAACCTTCGTTTAACACCCGGCAGGTTAATACCGAGGTGGTGCTTAAAGACAATCAGGTTCTGGTCATGGGTGGGTTGATGCGCACGGACACCCTGGACACGGTCACTGGAGTCCCTGTGCTCAAGGACATCCCTTATATAGGCAGACTGTTTGGCTCCGAGTCCACCAGCCTTAAAAAGACCGAACTGATGATATTTATCACCCCCCACGTTATCTCCAGCGCTGAAGATTCTGAGTTTGTCACCAGCCAGTTCAAAAAACGCCTGAACACCCTGAAGCCTCGGGGTCCCAAGAAAAGTTAGCCTCCATCCAAGGCAAAAATCCGCCATAAAGAGCTTGAAATCAGGGTTAATCTCAAGCATAGTAGGACTTCTTTTATCTATAATTCCCTTTCGTTCGCATTAAATTTGTGACGCACGGAGGGGCCACTCCGTATAAAGCGGATTGGAATGCCGGTTTCCCAGGGTTGAAATGGTTAAATCCAAATTTGTTAATAGTTTAGAGTTGATCGGTGGCACCCCTTTAGTTAAACTGAACAGCGTTATCCCATCAAACGGTGCCAACATTTTCGCAAAACTGGAGTTCTTCAATCCAGGTGGCAGTGTCAAGGACCGTATCGCACTGGGCATGGTCGAAGATGCGGAAAAAAAGGGCCTGCTGAAACCCGGCACCACGATCATTGAACCTACGAGTGGCAATACGGGTATCGGCCTCGCACTTGTGGGTGCCGTCAAGGGCTATAACGTTGTGCTTGTCATGTCCGAAAACATGAGTGCCGAGCGCAGGATGATTCTGGAAAGTTTCGGGGCAAAAACTGAATTGAGCCGCGCCGAATTTGGCATGGAAGGCACCATCCAGAGGGCGGAAGAAATGCTGGCTGAAAACCCGGACTATTTCATGCCTCAGCAGTTCAACAACCCCGCTAACCCGGAAGTGCATCGGCAGACAACCGGGCCCGAAATCGTTTCTGCAATGAACGGTGAGTCCGTGGATGGTTTTGTAGCAGGCGTTGGAACCGGGGGAACCATCACCGGCGTTGGGGAAGTATTAAAAAAACATTATGGGCAGGTTAAGGTGGTGGGTGTCGAACCGGCAACCTCGGCAGTCTTATCGGGCAAGCCTCCCGGCCCCCATAAAATTCAGGGAATTGGAGCGGGTTTTAAACCCAATGTGCTGAACCTGGATCTGCTGGATCGCATTTTGCCTGTATCCGATGAAAACGCCTTTCAATTTGCCCAGAGAATGGGAAAAGAAGAAGGTCTTCTCGTTGGAATTTCCTCTGGAGCCGCATGTTTTGCCGCCAATGAGCTGGCTAAAGAACTGGGCCCCGGAAAAAATGTTGTTGTGGTTTTGCCGGATACGGGAGAACGTTATTTTAGTTTTAACAAGTACTTTTAAAAGGGAATGTTGGAATGGGTCATGTAAAAGGATTAATCTGCAAAGAATGTAAAAGAGAATATGCCAAGGAACCCATTCACGTTTGTGAATTCTGTTTTGGTCCCCTGGAAGTCAATTACGATTATGAAGCCATCAAAAAGGTCGTGACCAAGAAGTCTATTGAGTCCGGTCCACCCACCATGTGGCGATATGAAGACCTGTTGCCTCTGGATGAGCCCCCGAAAGTGGGTCTTCACACGGGCTTTACCCCTTTGATCCGGGCGAAAAATCTGGGCAAGGCTCTGGGACTGAACCACCTCTACCTGAAAAATGATTCCGTCAACCACCCCACTTTTTCTTTTAAAGATCGGGTGGTTTCTGTAGCCGTTTCCAAAGCCCTGGAGTTTGGGTTTGATACCGTCTCCTGCGCTTCAACAGGTAACCTGGCAAACTCAGTTGCGGCTCATGCGGCAGAAGCCGGACTGAAAAGTTGCATCCTCATTCCTGACGGACTGGAAGCAGGAAAAATTCTCGGAACCCTGGTTTACGGAACACAGTTGATTGCCGTCAAAGGCAGTTATGATGACGTGAACCGGCTTTGCAGTGAAATTGGAGCCAATCACGACTGGGCCTTTGTGAATATCAATATCCGTCCTTATTATGGTGATGGGTCCAAATCTTACGGTTACGAAATTGCCGAGCAACTGGGCTGGAAAACACCGGACAATGTTGTGGTTCCCGTGGCAGGCAGTTCGCTGATCACAAAAATATGGAAAGCCTTTCATGAATTCGAAATGCTGGGGCTGGTCGACAAAGTGCAAACCAAGGTTTTTGCGGCCCAGGCCACCGGCTGTTCTCCTGTTACCACAGCCATAAAAAATGGCAGTGAAAATATCATTCCGGTAAAACCAAATACCATTGCCAAATCTATCGCCATCGGAAACCCGGCAGATGGATACTATGGCATCAAAACCGCAAACACCAGCGGTGGCTACGGGGAGGACATATCGGATGAAGAGATTGTCTCCGCCATGAAACTGCTGGCCGAAACGGAAGGTGTATTCACGGAAACCGCAGGAGGCGTTACCGTAGGCGTCACACAAAAACTTATCCAGCAAGGCCGGATCAAACCGGACGAGGTGACTGTCATTTGTATCACTGGTAACGGATTAAAAACCCAGGAAGCCCTGGCCGATTGTTTCCCTGCACCTGAAGTGATCGAACCTAATATAAAAGGATTTGAAGAAGTATTCGCCAACAGTTTAACGGTTTAGAAGGAGTAAAGCATGGCAGTAAAAGTAAGAGTACCTACCCCATTGATGAAGTTGACTGACAATCAGAGCGAAGTGATGGCAGAAGGTGCCACCATCAGCGCAATTCTCGATAATCTGGAAAACCAGTTCGCGGGAATTAAAGAGCGCATCTGTGATGAAAATGGTGCTCCACGTCGTTTCATCAATATATATCTAAACGAAGAAGACATCCGATTTCTTGAAGGCGAAAGTACCGCTGTGAAAGATGGCGATGAAATCTCTATTATACCGGCAATCGCTGGCGGGGCCTGAGGATGATAGATTTTACCGATGAACAAATAGAACGCTACAGCCGCCATATTATCCTTCCCGAAGTAGGAGGTGAAGGGCAAAGTAGCCTTTTGGAATCAAAGGTTCTTTTGGTAGGCGCAGGCGGACTGGGCTCTCCTGCCGCATTTTATCTCGCCGCCGCCGGTGTCGGCAATATGGGAATCATCGACTTCGATACCGTTGACCTCAGCAACCTGCAGCGGCAGATCATCCACAATACCGAGCGCATTGGCATGCTCAAAACCGAGTCCGCCAAAAAAACCATTTCAGCACTCAACCCGGATGTCAACGTCACGGTCTTTAATGAGAGACTCAGTTCGGAAAATATTCTGCGCCTGTTCGAAGGCTATGATTATGTTCTGGATGGCACCGATAATTTTGCCACACGTTATCTCATCAACGATGCTTGCGTAATGACGGGCAAAACAAATATTCATGGCAGTATTTTCCGTTTTGAAGGGCAGGTAACCGTTTTCAAGCCCGATGAAGGTCCCTGCTACCGTTGCCTCTACCCGGAACCCCCACCACCAGGCATGGTTCCCAATTGTCAGGAAGGCGGCGTTTTGGGGGTGCTGGCAGGAGTGATTGGCAACCTGCAAGTTGTCGAAACCCTGAAACTAATTCTGGGTAAAGGGGAAACCCTGGTAGGGTCTCTGCTCATTTATGACGCACTGAAAACAGAATTTAGAAAGCTGAAATTAAAAAAAGATCCACAATGCCCCGTTTGCAGTGACCAACCCACAATCACCGAACTGATTGACTATGAAGAGTTCTGTGGGTTGTCGCGCTGACAAAGGAAATAAAAATACCGGTTACCGTTTTTTTTTGCACCGTAATCGGTTTTAAAGATATCTAATACTGAAATGTCAAAACCGATGAATTTTCCTATTCCATCTGAGGTTCAGGTGCCGTCTTGTCCCCTCATCACCGATCAATCGGTGTTGAAGGAGATCGGCAACACGCCCCTGATCCGCATTCATAACCTGGGCAAGGAATTCAAGGATGTGGATATTTATGCCAAAGCCGAGTGGAAAAACGCTGGCGGTTCGGTAAAATCCCGCCCTGCCCTGAAAATGATCGAAGATGGGGAAAAGTCCGGCAAGCTCACCAGAGATAAAATCATCCTCGATTCCACATCCGGCAATACCGGCATCTCCTACGCTCTGATTGGCAAGATAAAAGGTTATAAGGTCAAGCTGGTCATGCCGGCAAATGTCTGCAAGGAACGAAAAGGGTTGATGGCTGATTTTTACGGTGCCGAAATTGTGACCTCCAGTCCCTTCGAGGGTTCGGATGGTGCGATCATCCTGGCAAAAAAAATCTATGAGGAAAACCCGGACATCTATTTCATGCCGGACCAGTACAACAACGACTCCAACTGGAAAGCACATCAGGAAACCACAGCCCACGAAATCTGGGACCAGACCAATCATCGCGTCACCCATTTCCTGGCGGGTATCGGAACCGGGGGTACCATTATGGGAACCAGTCGGGGCCTGCGCCAACTGCGCCCTGATATCAAATGCTACGCGGTGGAGCCGGCAGAATCCCTGCACGGCCTGGAAGGCCTCAAGCATATGGAAACTTCCATCGTTCCCGGAATTTATAAAGAAGAAGAACTGGATGGGAAAATCAGTGTCCCGACCGATGAAGCCTACGACATGGTCGAGACTCTCGAAGAGCAGGAAGGCATTCTGGTCGGCCACTCATCCGCCGCCGCACTGGTAGGAGCCTTGAAGCTCGCCTCGCAGATTAAAAGCGGAGTGATTGTGACCGTATTCCCGGATAGTTGCGAGAGATGTTACGTCAACTTCGGGGAATTCAAGCAGTACTATGAAACCCATTCCCACAAACTTCCCAAGTCCGACTGACCCCGAATTTCCACTCAAACAGGCAAAGCTCAACCATGCCACGTTTTCAAAAACATATTTTCATCTGCATCAACGAAAGAAAAGCCGATGATGCCAGAGGCTGTTGTTCTTCAAGAGGTGCGACAGAACTTCTGGATTATATGAAAGGCCGTGTCCACGAACTGGGGCTGAAAACGAAGGTGCGAGTTAACAAGGCTGGATGCCTGGATGCCTGCGCTCAAGGTCCCTCACTGGTCGTTTACCCTGATGACACCTGGTATTCCCCGAAGACTAAAGAAGACATGGAAGAAATTCTCACCGAGCATATCCAGAACAACCGCCCGGTTGAACGGTTACTCATTTCCTTTAAGTCAAAAAACTAAAAAAAGCAGGAAGGCCATCCGGCCTCCCTGCATTCAAGATTTTCTATTCCCGAACTTAAGAACCTTCTCTTTTCATAGGAGCGTGATCATTGAGGATTCCGGATTTAAGAATCGCAGAATTTCCGTGGGCATATTTTCTAGCGGCATAAAAATGATTGGTAGCATCTCCGTGCCGTCCCAGCTTATCCAGGCACAAAGCCTCGTTATAATGCGACTCACCTACGGCAGGATCAATCTTGGATGCCATTTGAAAATGCTTCAAAGCAACATCATAGTGTCCCTGATTAAAATGGGAAATACCCTCTTCATTATGTTTATGAGCACTGGCACTGGATCCTTCTCGCATGGGAAACTGTAAGGCACCGCCATCAGCAAATACCGGCACAGGTAAAAAGACAAAGGATAATGCCAATAATACATACAGTAATTTTCTCATCGTTCACCTCTTAATTTATGGATTACAATTTGCATTGACCTTTATGCAGTCGAATAATATTCCAATTCCTTACAAATTTTTTGGGTGTCTGGTCAGTAGAACTCAAATGATTTGTATTGCAGCAACTTTTGACCGAGGCCAGGCAGGTCAAACTTGGAGCGGGGAAATTGTTGGGGATCTTGCAAAAGAGAGACTACCTAAAACACAACGCTCGCTGACAGTCGGGTGTCTAACGAATCAGTCCGGCAATGGTTTCGTTCATGCCGCTGAAAACTTCTTTCATGGTCTTGCCGGATTTGAGAATCTTGTCAAATTCATCATGATAATCCCTTGCCACATGGCTGATCGCTTCCATTTCCACCTTCAGGCGAACAAGGGCTGTGTTCATTTCGCTCATCCGGTTCACCAGCACCGTAATAAATTTATCCTTAAGTTTTTCACGGGTTGCAGGACTGATTTTCTCAAACACCTTTTGGTCCAACTTCAAAACCTTGGCATCGGATTTGGCAAAGATATTAGTCGTGCGAGGAGTTTGCGTCAAAAATGACACTTCGCCAAATAACGCTCCTGAGGTAAGGGTATTTATGATTACTTTAGGCAAATCGTTCCGGGTCACAATCGCTTCGCCCTTAAGCAGTATGAACACCGCCATATCCGTCTGGCCTTCCTCAACAATTGCCATTTTATCGGAATACTCAATAAGCTCATTACTCAGCTCGGCAAACTCCTGTCTTTCAGCCTTGGTGAAAGATTCAAAAAACGGAATATTATTGATCAACCGTAAGGTTTCCTGCGGAGTTTTATTGTAAACTTTTGTGCCCATTATTCCTCCGTATTATCAGGAGTTAAGCGTTGCGACTGCAGTTGCGATTGACAGAGTTTATAGAAAATTCCTCTTTGTTGCAACAACTCCTTTCGTTGTCCGAATTCTATTATTTTTCCGCGCTTTAACACGATAATTTTGTCCGCGTGCAGGAGTGTGGATAAACGGTGCGCAATAATAATGCTGGTTCTGCCGCGTGTCAATTCCCGGATTCCCAGCTGGATCTGGTTCTCGGTTTCAGGATCAACACTGGAGGTCGCCTCATCCAGCACCAGTATTCGTGGGCGAACAGCCAAGGCTCTGGCAAAGGACAATAATTGTCGCTGACCGGAAGAAATCCCTACTCCCCCCTCCTTTAGTTCCTGCTCGTACTTAAAAGGAAGACTATTGATAAAATTATGTGAACTGACAGCTTGCGAAATGGACTCGATTTCTTCCTGACCTATCTGCTGGTTTCCCAGTCGAATATTATCCAGAATATTTCCTGAGAATAAAAACACATCCTGCTGAACCAACGCAATCTGACGGCGCAAATCGTATTTGTTGATATCCCTGATGGACTTACCATCAAACCGGATATCTCCCTTTTGAATATCATAAAAACGGCAAAGAACATTGACGAGGGTAGATTTCCCCGAACCGGTTGCGCCGACAATGGCAAGACTCTCCCCTTCGGCCAGGGAAAAGCTGATGTCCTTCAATATAAAGTTTTCATCGTTGTACGCGAACCAGACATTCTTGAACTCAACCGCACCCTGCATCTTGAAATCACTGTGAGGAGGAACCAAGTCAGGAATTTGTTCAGGTGTATCCAGTAATTCAAAAATCCGCTCGGAGGAGGCCATGGCCGTCTGAATAATATTGAATTTTTCCGCAAGGTCCCGTATCGGTTCAAAAAATTTCTGCAGGTACATGATAAACGCTACCAGAATTCCTAACTGGATTTCATCCTGAACAAACCGCCCTCCTCCATACCAGATGACCATACCCACTGCCAGAGAATTGAAAAGATCGATGGAGGGCATGTATAAGGCGTTGTAATATACGGTTCTTAAATCCTCTTTAAGTCGATCGCCATTAATGCCTTCAAACTTTTTGTAATTTGCCTTTTCCCGGTTGAAGCATTGAACTGTATCCATGCCCGACAGGTTTTCTTCCAGGCAGGAATTGAGTTCAGAAACATGTGCCCGATTTTTTCTAAGCGCGTCACGAGCCCGAACCCGGTATAACCGGGTAACCCCTGCGAGCAGGGGAAAAACCATGCAGACCACCAGCGTCAGCCGCCAATCCAGATAGAGCATGACTGCAAAAATACCCGCCAACGTGAACAGATCGCTAAAAATAAGAATGAGTCCGGAAGTTAACATTTCATTGAGAACCTCAACATCGTTCACCACCCGGGTAATCATTTTCCCGATCGGATTCCTGTCAAAATAGGAAAACGACATTTTATGGAGATGAGCGAACACTTTCGAACGCAGGTCAAACATGACTTTCTGTCCGATGTATTGCATTAAATAGTTCTGCAAAAACTGGAATACAAATGAGACCATCAATGCCGCCAGATACAGGCTCGCGATAACATCAAGCCCCTCATAGTCAGAGGTTTTTATATAGTCATCAATGACGATCTTTGTAAGGTAGGGACCAACCAGATTGAGCAAGGAAACTCCCAACAGAAGAAATATGGCAAGTGCTACCCACTGGCTATAGGGTTGCAGATAAACCAGCACCCGCTTGAACAAAACCCAGTCGCGATACCGATTTTTCAGATTTTCCATATAGACCTTGTTCATCAGAGGAGAATCTCCATTTCCCTGGCCAGCAACTGATTCTGGAACAAACCTGCATAGACCCCTCCCTCCCGGATCAGCGAAGCATGGTTTCCCTGTTCAATGATTTGCCCTGCATCCATAACGATGGTCTGGTCCGCACCCCGGATGGCCGATAGCCGGTGGGAAATAATCAGGGTGGTCGTTTGACGGAGCTGGGTCTGGATATTTTTTAAAATTTCTTCTTCCGTCTCAGAGTCCAAGTGTGAGAACGCATCATCCAGAATCAGCACTTCGGGTCTTTTGATCAGGGCACGAGCCAGAGCGACCCTTTGCTTCTGGCCTCCCGACAGAGAAACTCCACGCTCTCCAATCAACGTATCCAGTCCGTCGGGAAACCGCTCCACATCTTTTTTCAATCCGGCAGTCTGGACAATTTCCTCCAATTCACTCTCTGTGGCAGACACCCGTCCCAGCACAATATTGTCGCGAATGGATGTGGAGAATAAAAAAGGTTCCTGGCTCACATAGCCCAAGGAGTCTCGCAAGCCTTGCAGAGGAATTTCTTTTATAGGGCGGCCTCCTATTAATAAAGCCCCCGCAGTCGCATCATGAAAACGTAAAAGCAGTTGAGTCAGAGTGGTTTTGCCCGAACCGATCACCCCCACCACCCCCAGAGTCTGGCCCTGAGGAATTTTAATATCGATCCCCTTCAGGCTCATTGTGTCCTCGCCCGGGTAGGAAAACTGGAGCCCTTGAAACTCGATATCACCCATCTCCACCGAGGTATCCGCTCCCTCTGGAGCCGGTATGATCTCAGGTTGAGAAGCAAAGATATCCTGGATACGGCCCATGGCCGCTAATCCTTTCTGAGTGAGATTAAAAACATATCCGATTCCCATCATGGGCCACGAAAGAAGCATCAAATAACCGTTAAACGCGACAAAAGATCCCAGTGTCATGGACCCGGCAATCACTGCTTTCCCTCCCATCCACAACGAAACCATTGCCGCCACCCCCATAATGAAAACCATGGTGGGAGTAAAAATTCCGAACATTCGGGTCACAGCCAGATTTTTATTGATGTACTCCTTGTTGAGTTGCGCAAATTTTATTTTTTCATTTTCTTCCTGAACAAATGAGTGGAGAATCCGGATCCCGGCAAGATTTTCCTGCACCTGTCCTGTTATCAAGGCCAAATGCTCCTGCACCGCTTTGTGGCGCTTGCCGATTTCCTTAACAAAATAAAAAAACAAAAACGAAATAATGGGCAGTGGTAAAAAAACCTTGAGTGTCAAATCAAAGTTGATCCAGCTCATCATGCCAACGGCAGCGAAAATAACGAAAACTGCGTCAATAAGAATCAGCACACCCAGACCGAAAAATTCCCTCACGGCCCTTAAATCGTTCGTGGCGCGCGACATGATATCCCCCGTCTTTTGTTTCAGGTACCAGGTCCGGTCTAAAGTCAAAAGATGCTTGAATAATCGGTTCAGGATATCAAATTCGATTTTTCGGGAAGAGCCGAACATATAGACCCTCCACCCATAGCGGCCCACAACAAGAAACAAAGAGACCCCAAAAAGAAGGAATACATATTTTAAAAGAAGTTCTGAGGAAGGTTTTCCGGGCAAGACATCAATAAATTCCTTTATCAACCAGGGCACAACCAGCGTCATGGAGTCTGTGAGGATTAAAGCCGCGACACCTATTGCCATTGCCTTGCGATATTTGGAGATATAAGGCCAAAATGCTTTTAAATTTTCCAACGTAGATCCTTTTTTCTTTCCACCAACTGGAGTTATTTTCCTAGTCCTTTGATGCCTTTTTAGCTAAAATGGGTGCGGTAAAATTGAAATCAGGCGCTACATCCAGCTAAGTCCTTAAAAGATCCCCTCAACAACCCATAAGGAAAGACACTACAATCCTATGTACGGAGTTATATTGGCCGGAGGAAGCGGCACCCGGTTTTGGCCTGTCAGTCGCGAACAAAATCCAAAACAATTGCAGGAAATTGTGGGCCCCGGGACCATGGTGCAAAACACGGTTCAGCGCCTGTTACCCTTGATTCCCACTGAAAAATTATATCTGGCTACCAATCATCAGCAGGCGATCGAAACCCTGCACCAGTTGGATTGCTACGGCTTTTTTTCCGATCATCTCATAGCAGAACCCAGTAGCAGAAATACCGCACTGGCAATCGGGCTTATGGCGAAACTGCTGATCGACAAAGATCCCGATGCGGTCATGGGTGTTTTTCCCGCTGACCATGTTGTAACGAACTCCGAGGCCTTTATCAAGGCCCTTCAAAAAGCCGAAGCTCTGGCAAAAAGAGATTATCTGGTGACCCTCGGCGTTCCTCCCACCCGACCTGAAACCGGATTTGGTTACATAAAGCAGGGAGCTGAGATAGAAGGTTGTGCTTCTCAGGTAGAACGGTTTGTGGAAAAACCCGATCTTGCCACAGCCAAACAATATTTAGAGCAGGGCAATTATTTTTGGAATTGCGGCGTCTTCATCTGGAAGGCTTCCACCATCCTCGAAGAACTGCAACAGTATGCGGGAAATATTTATTCCCAGCTTGAAACCCTCACAGGTTGTTTGGAGAATTCAAAAGGAAAGCCCGGTTACCTCGAACTGAATGAAAAAGGCCGCAATCTTTTTTCTTCCCTGCCCAGCCTTTCCATCGACTACGCAGTTATGGAAAATTCGTCCCGGGTAGTCCTCATACCTGCCGAGTTCGGCTGGAACGATGTCGGCACATGGAGTGCCTTGGACGATGTATCCGAAAAAGACTCTGAGGGCAATGTCATCAGCGGAAATGTTCTGGCGCAGGATTGCGAGAACTCCATAATTCAGGGGCAGAATCGGCTCATCGCTGTACTAGGGTTAAAAGACACGGTAGTGGTAGACAGTCCGGATGCCCTTCTGGTCTGCGCTAAGGAGCGTTCCCAGGACATAAAAAAACTGGTGGAGGCTCTCAATGAACACGCCCACCCGGAAGGCAAACAACCCTCCACCGTCAAAAAACCCTGGGGATCCTACACTGTATTGGATTCCGGATCTTCTTATTTGCTAAAGCGTATCGAAGTCTTACCCGGTGAGGCACTCAGCCTGCAATCTCATCAGCACCGCAGTGAACATTGGACCGTTGTCACAGGTTCAGCACAGGTGGTGCGAGACGAAGAAACCTTCCAGTTAAAAGTCAATGACTCCATCACCATCCCGCAAAATACCAAACACCGGCTGGAAAACTCCGGTTCCGACCCACTTGTAATCATTGAAATCCAATTCGGCCATCCCCTCGATGAAAACGATATCATCCGTTTTGAAGATCGCTACGGTCGCCACTAGCCCCGGCGAGCCCACTAGGCGTGGGGCCAGTGTGCCATCGCTTTATCTGGCAAGCAAAAAGCTTTCTCGGCACAATCAAGCCCTTGCTATCTGCCCCCTGTCAAGGGAGAACTTTGCATAAACCGTCATTGCGAACGAAGTGAAGCAATCCAGGCACGAAAACTCTGGGTCGCCACGCCGCTTTGCGGCTCGCGATGACGACTCTGTGCGAGAGCAACCCTCAGTTTTTTGGCAGTGAAATTAAAAAATAGTTCTTGATAGCGTTAGAGTCGACCAATCGGTTGGCGTGTGTGCTGGCCTGATTTTTTGAGGGGAATTTTCCTGCCCGAATTTTATACCAATGTCCACCAGATCTTCGGACGGCCTTCACAACATAGAGTCCTTTCACACCTTTCTTTTTAAGTTTCCGGATCAACTTGTCCGCTTGCTTGGCAGAAATAACTGCGGCAATTTGAATGGTGTAGACCCGATCCTCCTTTTTTGCTTGTGAAGGTTTTAATCCGGGTATTGATATCAAAGGGGCGGTAGATTGATCGCTCTTGTTTTTGGAAGTCAGTTCGTTGAAACCCAGGACCAGGATAATTGAAACCGAAACAACCGAAAAGCTGACCAGTTTTGCTCTTAACGAAAGATGTCCAAACCGGATGAGCCCTTCAAGAAGCTGAAGAAAAATCCATTTAAAAACATTTAATATTTTGTCGACCCACCAACGGCCCCATCCTCCCAAAACCGTCATTTTGCCTGCAACCAGGCCCATCTCCACCTTGAGACGTTTCAGGTCCTGAAGGTCTTCCCGGCGAAACAGCTTTACTTTTTTCATTTTGGAGCTGATCTGGTTTTCCTCGGACTGCCTTTTAATTTCCTCCTGCTGATCGGAGTTCATGCCCGAAAAAATTTCTCCGCATTTCTGGTGCAGACCGGGCGCAACCCCGGAAAGGTTTCCCTCACAGTAGCTACGGGCAAGATAGGTTTTAATTTGCTCTTCCTCTTCAACCGAAAAATTCAGTGCGAAAAAATAAAACCTTAAGGCTAATTCATCCGTCCTTTTGTGCGCCAGATAGATGGGAAGGGCAAACCGGACAATATCATCAGAAAACTCACACTGGTTTTCCAACGCACTCAAAAACAGCAACTCAACTTTCCCAGACCATTGCCCTGCCTTAAGAAACAGACTGGCCAGGTACTGGGTTAAGGTAGGATCGTGAATTTCCTCCTGCTGAACCATAATAAGAAGCAGGTCCATTTCCTCCTGGTTAAGTTCCCGGCCCTGATTCAGAATAGCAAGGAGAGGCTTACGAAAACGCGAATCTCTCGGACTCTGCAAAAAGGCCTGCACATAAATATTCAAGGCTCTGGGGGTTTCATCCCCAATGGACAGCAGGTAGTCTGCGTATAACAGGACTGCAATAATCCTGTACTGCTTTCCCGCATCCGGCAAAAAATAGGAAGAGTAAGTAAAGCTCAACAGGTTTTCAAACTGGCTTTTAATATCCCCTGGCTCTGACCGGGGAGATGCGCCCTTAAGAAAATGTAGCGCATTAAAAAACCGTTGATCGCCCACCATGCCGTACGCGATGAACCCAAAAAACAGGCAGACGAGGACAATGGCCCATTGGATCGCCACATCATCAAACAGGACATTTGGAAGCGCTACCTCGTGCAGAAAAAACAGAACCGTGTAACCCAATCCAAAAACCAGGGTTAACGAGACAGCGATTCGGGCTAGATAAAATTTAAGGGTTTGATACAGCATTTCTTTTTTCAGGGTTTAGTGAGTCCTTGTTTTTTTCGACCGGAGCAGGAAGAAGCTCGGTTTCATCCGGCTCCGGTTCTTCGGGCAAGACAGGAGGCGCAGAAAGGTCTACACCTTCTTTAACCGCAACCTTTAAAATTTCCAGAGAAAATTCATCAGCAAGATAACCCGTCTGCACATCCACGGTGGCAAACTTGACTTTTTCCGGAACAGGAAATTTCACCGGGCTTTTACCCTCTAGTGCCTTCTGCATGAAAAACACCCAGATGGGCGCGGCGGCACTGGCTCCAGTCAAACCTTTTCCTGATTTATTCTTCATGGATTCATTATCATCAAAGCCCACCCAGACTGATGTCGAAATATCTTTCGTAAAACCATTGAACCAGGCATCCTTGAAATCATTTGTGGTGCCGGTTTTCCCACCAGCGGGGTGACGGAAACCCATTCTCCTGACAGTCCGACCGGTTCCTCTATCTATCACTCCCTGCATCATGTTCAGGAGCGGATAAAGGGCATCGGGTAAAAACTGTTGCACTCCCTGATAGTAATGTTCATAGAGCCGGTTTCCCTGAAAATCCTCGATATGCTGGATCAGGTAAGGCTCATTATAAATTCCGAGGTTGGCAATAACGCTATAGGCCGATGCCATTTCATAAGGAGATACGCCGGAAGTTCCCAGCGCAAGCGAAAGGTTTTTACCTAACGGACTTTTAATACCGAACTGCCGCGCCGTGCGAATCACTTTCTCCGGTCCGACTTCATTAATCAGTTTTGCAGAAACAATGTTAACGGATTTCATTAGAGCTTTTTTTAGAACAATATCTCCCGCAAACTCTTCATCGAAATTCTGTGGACTCCAGGGTGTGCTCCCTGGAATATCGATGGTCAGTGGCTCATCTTTCACCACGGTAGCAGGCGAATAACCCAACTCTTCCATGGCAGTAAAATATACAAATGGCTTGAAGGAAGAACCGGGAAGACGGTTGTTCGATACCGCCCGGTTGAACTGACTGTGGGAGTAGTCTCTTCCACCAAGCATGGCCCGCACAGCACCGCTCTTATTTTCAATAGACACTAATGCGGCCTGAAGTGGGCCCGCACCCGGTTCTCTTGCGACCCTGCCCTCCAAAGCCTCCAAATGATTGCGGGCACTTTTAAAAGCCAGCTTCTGATAACGCGTATCCAGAGTGGTGAGAATTTTTAATCCTCCAAAATGCACAAACTCTTTTCCATAATCCTTTTCAATTTGCTCCAGCACCTGGTTCACAAAATAAAGATTAGGGTCTGATTCCACCTGAGGATTCACCAGGTCAATATCAGACTGAAGGGCCAATTCTCTCTCCTCAACGGTAACAAGATTTTCCGAAACCATTCGGTTCAATACATACTCTGTCCTTCGCATTGCCCTTTCATAATGCGAGAAGGGGTTGGCATTGTTGGGGGAATTGGGGAGACCCGCAAGCAGAGCCGCTTGAAACAGAGTCAGGTCCCTGGCGCGCTTCCTGAAATATACTTGCGCCGCCTCTTCCACACCATAAGCACCGCTACCAAAATATATCTGGTTGCAATAGGCTTCAAGAATCTGGTCTTTATTGAAAGTCGCCTCAAGTTGGAAGGCAATCAAAAGCTCCTTGATCTTACGCACCCAGTTTCTCTCAAAAGAAAAAAACAGGTTTTTGGAAAGTTGCTGGGTAATCGTGCTTCCCCCCTGGGCAATCCTCTTTTGACGAAGGTTGGTCCATAATGCGCGCACCAATCCCCTATGATCTATCCCGCTGTGACGATAAAACCTGGAATCTTCAACAGCGGTGATGGCTTTTGTGAAAAAAGGTGAAATATCCTCAAGAGCAATAGGATGCCTCTCACCGAGAATTTTGATGCGCTCACCATCTGAAGAGTAGATTTCTGTGGGAAGGCTCAGGTTGATTTGTTCCAGATTTTTGGGTAGTTGAGGCAAGTCCTGGTTCAACCAGAAATAAAGGCCAGCCACAACCAGAACAACAACAAGAACTAAAGTTAGCAGAAGCAGATTCAGGGTATGGAGTAAGCGACCGATCAAGGGCTCTCTCCCGAGGAAGGCGGAATTTCATTAGAACTTGAATCAGAAAGATCCGCTTTTTCAATTTGGGACATCATATTATTGGCCAATTCCACAGCCACAGGAATCAAGAGAACCCCCGTGTAGTAATCGGTGTCGTATTCAACTCCAAACAGCAAATGTTGGACAGACTCTCCAGGAGGCAAATCCGAAATGCCCACCCGGGTGACATGATAATTCTTCCCCAAAAACCAACGCGGTTCCGGAAAAACCGCTTTCTGGGTGGTTGCGTCCAGGGATTTTAAAACGGGAAGAAACTCGGAAATCGGGAAAATCAGGTTTCTAGGAAACCCCGCATCTTCAAGGGTTCCCCGCTTAACCGTCCGCGTTGCCTGAACCTCAGACAGGGTATCTACAGATAAAAATAATTCATGCAGGGGTAAATTTTGGCGATCAATGAATTGCAGGGTGATCCAGGGACCAAATCGTTTCAGAAAAACCCGGTCCCAGTTTTTTCTTGAGTCCAACTCAACCAGATCATAGGAGGAAATGATATCCTCCGACCACTGCCCCGGAAAATCATAATAAAGCTGGATGAATTTTTCCCGAGAAACAACAAGGGGGAACCCCGGAGACAACCCCTCAAACAAATGTTTGAAAGAAGAAATACCCAAGGCCGTTTCTTCCTGGAGATCCAGAGAAGAACGAATAGATTCTATTTTGGCTTGTGCTACCAGAGATTGTCGGTCCCGCTCCCACATTCTGCCTAACTGAGGCCTCTTGTGGTTTTGCCACTTTAAGTAATAACCGACACTTTTTTCAAACAGGTTGGTATAAAACTCAAGGAAAAAAAACGCGGAAAGAACGATCAACCCGGCTACACCGTGCCATGATTTTCTGACACCGGCAAATTTCACTTAATATTATTTCACCGTGATTTTATTAACGCTCCGGGTAAGTATTTTAAGCTTGTCTATCTTTTCTTGCAAAGTTTTTTTATCAAGCTTTTTCCTTCCGGGTTTCCGTCTCGCTTTTGGTTGACGCACAAAAATTTCGGTCTTTTTTCCAGAGCCCCCTGCCTTTTTCTTTCTGGCCTGTTGGCCTTTCTCCGCTTTAGAAGACAGTGTATACGGAGCTTTGCCCAATTCCGCGATTTGCTCCAGATTGGACAGGCAGTCTTTTTGAAAGTGGGGAGACATTTTTCTAAAAAGCGTCAATATCCTTTTTTCGATATCATCTAAAGTAATGAGTTCCTCCCGGGAGGGATTCTCGAAAACCACCGACCCTTCCTTGAAGTTCATCACACTCACTTCGGTGGAGGATAAATCTTTGTTGATTCTCTGTAGAGGAGCAACATCATTCTTATCTATTTCTGAAGTCAATAATTGCTCCAACGATATATTTCCCAGCCGGGCTATCTTGACCAGCACTGCAACAGGAGCATCCCTCTCGCCTGCCTCATAACGAACAAATGTACGAAAGCCCACTTTAAGAATTTCCGACATGACAGACTGGGTACAACCCAGTTCCTTTCGAATCATCTTCAGATTCTTTGCCAGAATTGACATCAAAACCCTCTAAAAATACAATTTACACTTGGATTCATTATAAGCTTAACTCCCTGCCAAAACAATACGCACCTGAAGCAGTTCCAACTTGGAGAGTGATCCACTAATATTATCACCAACGGGATAAACAGGCGAGAAAAAAGAAATAGCACCCTCTCAAATAGCATAAAAAGCACTCTTCAGGCTTGCCCAGGCACGGTTTTGTCGTCAAAAATCCCAACAAATCCCATATGGAAAACCATGCCCTCAAATTTAGAGGCAAAAATTTTGACGCTTCGAAGAAACCTGTAACTACTTAATTTAAAAAGGCTATTAGGATTTTATCGCAAAAAAAATGAGTGGCATCGAATTTGCTCTACACCTATTCAATATCTTAAAACCTGCAGGGAGAAACTGATATGGATTCCGATGCTCATTTGGAACAAGAGTATGAGAACTTGAACGATGCCATTTTACGGGCCATTTTATTGTCGAAAGAAGTGCAGGATATTCTTACGCGATTTAAAAAACAGGGGCAAATGAACGACAAGGCCGTTTTGAACCTGTTTTTAAGCTTAGATGAACTGTACCAAATGATCGATGAAAAACCCGCGAACCCGGATAGCTATAAGCTGGAACCGGGAGCTTCAACAACTTCATCAGAAAGAAAAAAGGAAGAAAAACCTTCTCTAAAGGCGGGGACTGTCATAGACGGAAAGTTGTTGACTCACAACGAAGTTCTTTTTGAAAAATTCTACCAGGGAAAGTTTAGTGAAACTGACTGGATGAAAAAAGCCCGTGTCCGATTCTAAGACATTGACTCAAACCGGAGTTTTCACAGACTATTTCTGAAAGATTTTGGCATCGCAGGAGATATATTTGATCTGTTTGAGAGGAATCACAAAAATTTCCTCAGAGGTCGTCACCTCAAACAGTTCCAAGTCATCACTAAATCCGTGCTTTTGGGTTGTATCAAGAATCAGTTCCTGATTATCCACGAAAACAATTTTGAGCTGATATTGCATTCTCATCCCCTTTCTATTTTTTTAACTACGCTTTAAATATCGCTACACAGAAGCCAGCCCACTATCGTGGGAGGGAACTGGGCAAAAGCTCGTTGAGCCACCAAAGCTACCTGCTAGCCAAATAAAGCGATGGCACACTGGCCCCACGCCTAGTGGTGGGGGTGGGCAGTGCTTTCGAACTTTTTTGATAGCGGATGCCGCAGATAGTCTTCCACATAATTTTTCAAATACCCTTTTTCGTACAGCTTTTTATTGGACAGTTTGGAGTTCACCCGGTTGAGCACCTTAAATCGTACTTGCGGAAAACGGTCCTTAAAATCATCAAAAGAAACTCCCGAAATATCCCGTTCATCATTGGAGGATTTCTCCATAATCACACGGGGAAGATGCACAACTTTCTGGTGGCTGATTCTTTTGGCAACATCGTCGAAAGTGAGCAATGTCGTGCAATCCGAGTCTCCTCCCAGAGTCTCATTGGGGACATAAAGAAAACGAGCCCGACCCTGGCGAAACATATTCAGTACCCGATAAACATTGCCAGCCATCACGACCCAGTCCTTTTTATCCAGTTCACACGCATCAAAGGTTTTGATAATTTTGTTCCGGTTCAGAAAAGCTGTGGCATTCGATTCGGTATGGATCATCTGGGTATTGGAAAGGTTCAAGTCATAAATTTTTTGCGCCTCATCGGGAAGAAACCGTTTCCCCTGCCGCATTAAAGCCGTAGTTTTTTCATCAATATACTTCAACGGTGTCAGGCACCCCATCCATAGCAGACAGTTTTTATTAATCTTTGAAATGGTCTTCGCGTCTTCAGACATGGTGCCGGGACCAAAAGAATAAAAATTGGCAGAGGCCACCGCCGGGCCATCCAGCACCTCCAGAACCTGATTAACCGTCGGCCCTTTCGGCATCAATTGCTTCCGGTAAGATCCCAGCGTGATCACCGAAAGTTCGAAGTTGATGCGGCCGGGATACTTTTCTGCCAGATGGTTGATCCTTTTCGGATCAAAATACCCCACCGAGAATATGGTGATATTCTTATCCGTCTTTTCCAGGAACTCCTCAATCCAGTCCATCGCTTTAGGGTGCAGAGCGAGGTCTGTCCATTCCATATATTCGTTGCCACCTAAAATCCACGACTCCGCTTCCCGTGTGGGAAATGCCTGAATCTCATCAAAAATAAATTTCCAGTCTTCTTTCGTGGTGAAGGGCATGTCAAAGGTCTGGCGGTAGCTAAGATCCATCTCGTAGCAAAACGCACATTTGACAGGGCAGGTCTTTCCAAGGCTTATGGGTATCTTGCGGTCCTTGATCTCTTTCCGCATTACTTCCTGGAGAAATTCTCGGTTTTGAACACTCATTACCAGCCTTTAAAAGCATTCATTAATGAGTCATCCACCGGCACCTCTTGCTTCTGGCCTTCTTCAAGACCCTGGATAAGCCTGTTGAGGTGAACCGCCGCACAACCCATATAGGCAATGCTTTCCTGCTGAAGCTTATAACTACCCGATTTCAGCTTCGTCCCCAGGTCCTCAACATGCTTTGAGTCAAATGGATGAGTCATTGCGGCTTTTTTAAATTCTTCAATGGACTCTTTAAAACTTTTCTTTTCGTGCAAAGTGATGCCGTTTTTCAGGTTCTCCTGAGCACTTCGAACTTCTTCTACCGTTACAGGTTTGTCTTCCGTCATGGACCTCTCTCTCATTGATTCTTAAACAAAAAAAACGGGGTTTGAATGAGACCAGATATCAAACTTCCACATTTCAGGATGCGCCGAAGCAACGGGAAGGCCGCATACAAACGCAATAATAATGGCTTTAAAAAATGGGATCATTGTAACATTGACTAGCTTGTCAAGCAATTAGCCGAAGACAAACAAAAAACGCAGGAGGGAAAATAGTGCAGGAAGGAACACGCGATGGATTTCGAAACAGAAAAAGGCGGGGAACCAGAGCGTTCCCCACCAAAAAAATATTCTTTGTCACTAGCAGGTTGCTGAAAAACTCACCAACAAATTAATGTTTCTTTTCAACACCCTCAGGCGCGTACTGGTGACCTTCACCATCAAATTTCGATTCCATCGAACAAGAAGACAAAACCAACACCAGCGAAATCCATATTAACGAAACGACCAACTTTTTCATCCAGCCCTCTCCTCTCAAAAGGTTTCGGTTTCCAAGAATACTCCTGTTGAAACCGGTTTTGGAATATGCTTTTTATCAATATTTGGGCAACATTTCAATCATTTTTTGGCATTTTACCCTACAATGGCAACGATTAGGCATCCATCAATATAAACCTTTACTCCAAGGTGCTTCCCTGGCTTCTCCTGCTGATATTGATATTTCGGCCCTTGAGCAAAAGCTCGCCACGGCGAGAATCGGCCGTTCCCTGCGGTTTTTTCCCGAAATCGACTCAACTAATGAGGAAATCAGGCGTAATTTGAGTCTTCCGGAGGGCGCAGTCGTCATTGCCGACCACCAAACCCATGGAAGAGGCCGACAAGGACGCTCGTGGCACTCGGAATCTGGGTCCGGGCTCTACCTCTCCACCCTCTTAAAACCCGACTTGCCACCTGAAGACCTGGCCTCCCTCACATTAATGGCAGGGATCGCAACAATATCCGCCATCCCGCAACAGACATCAGCAAAACTAAAGTGGCCGAACGACATCCTGTTGAACGGTAAAAAAATTGCGGGAATTTTATGTGAATGCATCGCCGAACCTGGGGCCCATCCCGCTGTCATCGTGGGAATAGGAATCAACCTCAACCATACCCGCTTCCCCGAAAATATTCAGGACATCGCCACCTCCCTGAAACTGGAAACCGGGAAAGATGTGGACCGCACACAACTTGCCCTTAGCCTTCTGCAAAATCTCGATTCCGAGTATGAAGAATTCCTGCAGGGAAAAATGGATAACCTTGTGCGCAAATGGACCGAGCACTCCGACATGTTCGGCAAAACCGTGACCGTCTCTCAAAAAGGCAAAAAGCAAACCGGCACCGCCATAGGACTCAACCCACAAGGCAAACTGATCCTGCAAACCCCAGACGGAAAACAACACCTCCTCGACTCCGGCGAACTCCACTAGCCGCCACTAGGCGTGGAGCCAGCATGCCATCGCTTTATTTGGCTAGCAGGTAGCTTTGGCGGCTCAACGAGCTTTTGCCCAGTTCCCTCCCACGGGAGTGGGCTAGGCGTAGGGCCAGTACTGCATTACCCATAAAGCTAGCAGAGTACTCAAGCGCAATACTTTAATAATCTTCCCCCTGATAAGGGGGACCGAGGGGGTTGAGTTTTTCTGCATGGAATTCATAAGCCAACCCTCACCGCGGCTACGCCTTGCCTCTCCCTATGAAGGGAGAGGAAGCAAACTCTCTCAAGCCGAGATAACTCTTTGCCAGCAGATAGGGCTATTGCCAGTTGGCCCCACGCCTAGTGGCGGAGAAGGTGAATCAGGTTTCCGGCGGCGTAGGCGCGGACGACTTCCAGCGAGTCCTGCAACAGGTCCACCAATATCGGGAAGGCTTCCGCTCCACCCATCATCCCCACAGCCCGTACTGCCGCCGTGCGCACTCTGGAATGGTTATCACCCAACGCCATCTTCAGCAAACGTACCCGGTCGGGTATCCTGATTTCTCCCAAGACCCGTGCGGTCGTACTGCGAACCCCGTAGTCGGGATGCGTCAACAGTTCTTCAAACACAATCTGACAGGAGTTGGACCCCATACGGTGCAGTGCCAGTGCCGCCGAGAGTTTCACCATGCCATCTTTATCTGCGCAGAGGGGAATCAAATCCGGTTCCGCCTGCTTCAGGTTGCCCATCGCCAGCGCCGCCGCGTAACGCACAGACGAATTGTCCCGCTTGATCAGTTCCCTCAACTTGGGCAACATATCGGCAGTGGTTTTTCCTTCCACCGCTTTCAAGCTGTAGAACACCATCTCCGGTTCAGCATGATCGAACAACTTTGCCAGATGAGGCAGGACTTCCTCGGTGCCGATCTTGCCAAGGTATCCAATGGCCTGATACCTGCGATCAGGGATAGGATGGGTGAGCGGGTCCAGCACATCTGCCAGATATTTTTTCTCACCGTGTTTAACCAGTCCGGAAGAAGCCGCCATACGCATCGGCACATCGTAGGACTTTAAAAATCCCCGCACTTCATCAACCGCTTCTCCTGCAAGTATCTCAACCGCCGCACTGCGAACCCAGATGTCGGTATCCTCCGTCATCCTGCGCGCCGCCGGCAAAACATCAGACCGGGAAACCTTCTGCAATCCTTGCAGGGCAAACAAACGGGCCGTAGGGTAGACATCTTCCGTTGCCTTGTTGAGCAACGGGATCAACTCCTTATCTTGAGACTCCCCTGCCGCCCGAGCCGCCGCGGCTCTCACAAATGCCCGCTCATTTTGATAGGCTTTGTGCAAAACAGCCAGACTGGTTGCACGAATTTTCTTAACCACCGTGTCAGGCCGGGAGTCAGCGAACCCCGGTGCCGGGGTAAGCAGTAGAACCAGCCCCAGTATCCAATACATCATTTAAAAGGCTCCTCAACCAATCCCGAATATCTCGCGACCAGGTTCTGATAATGCTCCTTCTCCTGGGTTTTACCCCGCTTGCCAAAGCCGTTAATCAGAACCTCGCATTTTTCAATCAGCATCGCCACCACCCCATCTCTTTGCTCCTCACTCAATCGGTTTTCTTTTGACAGTACAACCTGATCATTTTGTTCCCCATTCAGTTGGCTTTCCTTTAACAGTTTTTCCAGCGCGTGAACACGCCAACGGTCCATGCCCCAGTATTTGCGCGACAACTGGTCCTCATGCCCTCCCCGCTTGACTATGAGTTTCTCTTCAATGAAATGGAAAGGATAACGTTTAGCGATACGCAACCACAAATCATAATCTTCACATACCGGCATGGACTCATCGAATCCGCCGACCTCGTTCAACAGCTCAGTTCGCAGTAGCACCGAAGACGGACTGACAATACACAACGGCAGACAATAGCGAAAAATATCGCCGGAATATTTCCGGTGTTTATTCATCGGGTTCACCCGCACCCCGTTGCGAATCCATATCTCATCCGTGTAGACCGCCTGCGAGTCCCGTTCTATCCATTTGACCTGGGTTGCCAGTTTGTTCTGTTCCCACAAGTCATCCGAGTCGAGAAACGCGATGCAATCCCCCTCTGCCACTGCCATGCCCCGGTTGCGGGCGAAGGAGACTCCCCGGTTCTCTTCCAGCCGAAGCAGTTTTACCGCAGGAAACTGTGCCACCACCTCAAGCGTATTGTCTGTTGACCCGTCATCCACCACGATCAACTCAAAATCGGTAAAACTTTGCTGTAGAACCGAGCGAACCGACTCCTCCAGACAATAGCCCCGATTGAAGGTCGGGATGATGACCGAGACCAGAGGTTTAGCCATTGTTTTTTGTCCTTTTTCTGAGCATAAATTCAATCCGGCACAATCAAGTGCGTGAATCTCATAAACAGTCCCCGGCAAAATTCAGGTTCATATCTGCCCGTCAGACTGGAAACCGCCATAAGTTCAATAAGGTACGCAAATGCAAGCATATCACAACCCGGGCGTTGCCATAAATGCCTTGACAAATCCCTTAAATTCTCCTAAAAATAAGTGCTTTCTAAAGGGTAACGGATTTAAAAACAGGCTACTAGCCGGGCATTTCCTGATTGAGAAGTAGTGGAGGGCCAGCAGTAGCGCGGTTGGATATTCAGGTCTAATATGGAATTCAGGGACGTCACACAAGATTTAAAAAACGATCTCGCAAAGGTCGAAAAAGCCATAAATCAGAACTATAAGTCAGATGTGCCCCTGATTCCAGGAATCAGTTCCTATCTGATGAGTTGTGGCGGCAAACGCATTCGCCCCATGCTCGTGCTTCTCGGTGCCCGGCTTTGCGGACGCGAGGCGGATGACACCGTTGTCAAACATGGCTGTGTTGTTGAATATATTCACGCCGCCACCCTGCTCCATGATGATGTGGTGGATGAAACAACGGTCCGGCGCGGCAAAGAAACCGTCAACGCCAAATGGGGGAGCGATGCCAGCATTCTGGTTGGCGACTTTCTCATCTCCCGAGCCATCCTGATTCTGGCCCAGGACTGCGAGCGTAAAATCATTCAGGCCGTCACCGAAGCAACTAAAATTCTCGTCGAAGGCGGCATTCACGAATACACCGAAGCCCGCAACGTAAACGTTACGGAAAAACATATACTCGATGTCATCTACCGCAAAACCTCGTCCATGATTTCCGTCAGCGCGAGGCTCGGGGGCCTGCTTGCCAACGCTACCGAACAACAGGAAACCGCTATCATCTCTTTTGGTGATGATTTTGGCATGGCTTTCCAGTTGATGGATGACGCACTCGACTACGATGCCGATGAAGCTCTGCTGGGTAAACCGCCGGGAACCGATTTCAAAGAAGGCCATGTCACCCTGCCCCTGCACCACCTGTATCACAACGCAGATCGACCGCTAAAAAAAGAAATCGAAGGCTTCATCAAAAACGAAAACATAACAGACAAAGATTTGCAGTATGTCGTTGGACAAATGCGCAAATATAAATCCATCGACTATACCCTGAACCTCGCCCGCTTCTACATCGACCGGGCTAAATCACATCTCAGGAAAGCCGACTTTCCGGCTCCGCAATATATCGAACACTTCGATGCCGTGGCCGACTATATCCATAGCCGACACACCGCAACGGTGACCCCTTAATTCATCATCCGCTTTAGTGCACACAATATAAGTAAAACTTTTTCAGAGGAACTACATGGATTCTGAAACTCATCCATTGGTGTCCCTTGCCATCCGTTCGATAAAACACCATATAGAAAAGGGCCACCCCCTGCCCTGCCCCGATCCACTGCCCGAGGCAATGAAAATCCAGGCCGGCACCTTTGTCTCCATCAAAAAAAACAAACTGCTGAGAGGTTGCATCGGTACCGTTTCACCGAAATACGCGAACATTGCGGAAGAAGTGATCCAGAACGCCATCAAGGCGGCCAGCGAAGACCCAAGGTTCCCAGCCATAGAAAAGAAAGAGCTCGATCAACTCACCATCTCGGTGGATGTGTTGACCGCACCGGAAAAAATCGACGATACTTCATCGTCAGACGTGAAACGCTATGGGCTGATAGTGCGCCACAAAGGCAGACAGGGACTGCTCCTCCCCGATCTCGAAAATATCAAATCAGTAGACCAGCAATTAAAAGTCTGCCTCAAAAAAGGCGGGATAAAAGAATCCGACCCTTACGAACTGTTCCGCTTCGAAGTCAAAAGGTTCCACCACTCCTAGGCGGAGGGCCAGTGTGCAATCGCTTGCTCTGGCAAACAACCGTTTTTCTCGGCTCAATCAAGCCTTTGCTCATTTGCCTCCCCGACCAAGAAACTGGCTTCAAGTTGCGCTTGTTGGTTCGGCCGGCTTTATGGGCAATGCAGTGCCGCCTCCCCTGCTAAGGGGCTGTTCTTATCAGGAAAAATATGTTAAAAATTTACTGTGAGTGAGAACACTATACAGAAAAAGTTTATCCTCCCTCTCGTTGATTTATTGAAGCAGGGGATGGATCCTTCCAAGCTTGCTTTGGCACTGACTTCCGGTGCCCTGATCGGTGTCTTTCCGGTATTAGGAATCGCGACTGTTGTGTGCGGAGGTGTTGCGGTGTTTTTTCGCCTGAATCATCCCGCTATTCAGTTGGCAAATTATATTGTCTTCCCGATGCAGATCGTTCTTTTTTTCCCCTTTCTGACAATAGGGGAAGCGGTGACCGGGAACTCCCTGGATGAAATTTCCAAAACAAAATTAGTGGACACCTTCAACCTCGGGTTTCTGCCTGCGATTGAGGAACTGACTCAATATTTTGTGCTCGCTTCTCTAGGCTGGATCCTGGCCCTTGTACCCTTGTTTGCAATTTCCTATTTTGCCCTGAAGCACCTGATTTCCACCCGGCTCAGTCCCAAATGTGAGTGAAATTTCCTGCTCCTTCTTTTGAGAAAGAGGTAGCTAAAAAACCACCACCATAGGATCGTCATCGCGAGCGACTAAAAGGAGCGTGGCGATCCAGGCTTTCTGATTTACCCTTTCAGGGCACGCGGGCTTCCGTGTCCATCTGTGTTCATCTGTGGTTAAACCCGCTTTTACAATTTGCCACCGGCGGCTCGCCGGGCCGAGGAGTTAGAGCGGAATGCCGACGTGCAGATCATCGTCCGGTGGTTCTTCCTGCCCCTTGACTCTTCGGGTTTGCGAGAGGTTTTGCATGAAGTGGATGTTGCATTGAGGGCAAAACCACCCTTCACCCGAAAAGATCCAGCATTCATCTTCGACCCAATCCTTGGCTTCTTCCTCGCTGTCGCACCATCCCCCATTTTCAAGGCAGTCCTCAGCTACTCGGGTATGGCACACCATCGAATATTGATTATTTCTCTCTACAAACAATGCCGACTCCTTTTCTCATTTATACAACCGGACCAAAATGGGGGCCCCAGTTTTTGGCGAGGTCTTTCCCCAACGCGCGTAATTTAGCCACTTCCCTGGAAGTCATGGGCTTGAAGTTTTTCGCCCACTTTATGTTCTGGTGCAGTTCCGCCCGTGTCGCCATACCAATCGCGGCGGACGCGATACCGGGCTGGCTCAGGGCATAACGAAAGGCCATTTCATGAAATTGGCGCGGCATCATACTGTGACTCAGTCCGCTTCCTTCCGACTTGTTCTGCCCTCCAAAGACCTTCATGGCGATCAGTCCGACCTGCTTTTTGTTCGCCAGCGGCCAGACTTCCTGCTCAAAATTATAAGTGTGGTGATCGACAAAGTTCACGGCGTTGAGAAGCGCATCCACTTTGAAATTTTTGAGTGCATCGACGAACCGACCCTGACGGTTGTGTCCGGAAAACCCCACATATTTCGTTAAACCATTGGCTTTGGCTTTCATCAAGGCGGCGTAACAACCACGTCGGCCAAAGACAGTTTTCGGGTCCATTTTATCAGCCCCGACACTGTGAACAAAGACCAGATCGGCATAATCTGTCTGCAGTTCGCGAAGGTTTTGTTGCAGGAGTTTCAGTGCGTCCTCCCCATCAGGCTCATAGCATTTGGTGACCAGAAACACTTCCTTGCGCCGTTTTTTGAGCAAATAGCCCAACTGCTCCTGAGCCTTGCCATAACCGGCGAACTCCGGGGCAGTGTCAAAGTAGGTCACGCCCAGATTGAGAGCTTCTTCGTATAAGCGGACAGATTCTTTCAGGTTCAGCCGTGTGCCTGCGGCAGCTGTGCCAAACCCCAGGATGGAGATACGTTCCCCTGTCTTTCCAAGCAAGCGAGTAGGTAACATTTCCAACTCCCTATTTCATTGCGATTGCAACAGTTTAACAGATCTGTGCTTGAAAAATGGTATACTGTTACCCAGCAAAAATCATTTTTATTAAAAAATTATTTCGGGGTTTTACCTATGAAACTCCTCAAGTTTTTTCTAATCAGCCAGGTGATCATGATCGCGCCTTTGCTGTTGAATCCTGCTGAGGCCGACAACACAGAGACCTGCACCAACCTGTTTCGCCCCATTGAAAACACAGCCCACGCGATTAAAAGCCGTGGAGGGGTGTGGTCATTATTTGAGAAACGGGAAAATTACCGGAAACACGCCATAGTTGGACTTCATGTCGACTCTAAAATAACCTCCCTCATATACACCATTAACTATGTATGCGAAGGCCTGGAAGGGATTCCTCTGAACCCGTTGGCTAATCAGGTCGTTCCCATGATGAAAGAAAGGGGACGGGAAGGTTTTATTGAACATTATTTAACTCTTGCTCATCCCCGTGAGGAAATCGAAGTCTGGGCAGAGTATGCTGATTATTATAATGCGAATTATAAACGCAAGCTGGACTTCAATCTGGTCAGGAAGACCATTGAAAAAGCGGAAACATTTTTTAAGCGTTATACGGCAGTGGACAAAAAAATCAGATCAACTAATGATGTCGAAGAGGTTGCTACTGAAGGGACTGCTATTATTGAAGGTATCAAGCAGTTCCACGCCACAGACCCCATTTTAAAACAGGTCAATAGTGAAAACTTTAAAATCCCCCACGCATCAAACCTACTCGGCCATGCAGATGAAATGTGAGTCAGCGGAGAACCTCTGCCACTAGCCCGGATATTGCATGAGGAAATAAGTAAGAAGAGGACTTAATCTTTATATATCCCCCTCATCCTAGCCTTCTCCCTCCAGGGGAGAAGGGACTTTTTGCTTCCTCTCCCTTGAGGGGAGAGGATTAAGGTGAGGGTGGTTTAATAGGGTTTTCAATCCGAATACAAAAATACTCGTGCAATATGCGGGCTAGCCAAATAAAGCGACGGCACACCGGCCCCACGCCAAGTGGGGGCTTGAATTAATTGCCCTGTTCGGTTAATCTCAACTCTCTCTGAAAACTCTAAGGAATTGAAAAATGATCAAGACCACTTTGGTCGGGCATGCCTGCCTGCTCATACAGTCCAAAGAAACTACTATTCTGACCGATCCGGTCTGGTCCGATTATCAATGGGAGGAACTCCAGGTTCTATGTCCCAGCATTGTTCTGGAAAAGGACAAGGTGCCGCCGGTCGATGTGCTCAATATTTCGCACCGGCATCAAGACCATTTCGATGTACGGACTCTTGCCTACCTGGCGCAAAATGAGAGGATCATCACGCCCGACACAATCATCCTTGCCCCAAAAGATAAAATTCTTCTGGAGGTTCTTGAGGAGTTGGAATTCAAAAATGTAAAAGTCGTTACCGATTTCGAGTCCATTCAGGTCAAAGATGTGACGCTCATGCCGACCCCCTCACGCAACCAGTTGAGCACTTCCGAGGATGATTACCCTGAACACGGGCTCCTTGTTAATGATGGCGAAGTAACCATATGGAACGAGGTGGACACCATCGTGAGTCCTGAAATCATTGAGCGCATCCTCCAACAGTACGGTCAGATAGATTTAGCTCATGTCCGATTTGTTCCTCTGATAGAGGGAAACTTTTCCTATCATAAACAGACGGAACTGCCTTTGAGCGAATACTGCACATTTTTGAATGTCGTGAAGACCCTGGCACCTAAAATGGTAGTTGCAGGCGCCGCCTTCTTTCGCTATCGGGACGAAATCGGCTTCCTGAATCAGTATTCGTTTCCCACCACTATGGAACAGTTCACTCGCGACCTGGCGGCTTTTTGTCCTGAGGTGCCCTGTAGCTCGTTTTCACATGGTGACGTTGCCTATGTCACCCCCGATGGAGTCCGCTTCGAAAAACAGTCTTCGGATTTTGTGCGCATTCGGGAGGACGACAGCCATCTTGTGACATTCAAACCCGTTTTGGAAGTCCCTGCTATAAAAACTAAAACCACCGACCCCACAGAGCACGCACGGGAAATGAAAGTGGTGGAAGACTTCCTTGAAAATTGTTTGATGGAACGGATTTTAAACAGCGAGTTGCTGGGCGGCTGGCAACACTGGCAGATTGTTTATCAACTGGAAGTATTCGGGCAGGAAGGTTCCCAACCCTGGACAATAGATTTTGCAGAACCCGACAAACCAAAACTTCATAAAGGCGACATCGGAAAAATCAACCTCTACGAAGGCATCTCCTCGTCAGAATTATGCGCCCTGATAGAAAGCACAACCTCCTGGGATTATGTAACCCTGTGTGGCAATTATCGGACTTTTAACAACATCTACCGAGTCACCGATGGGAGGGTTGAACTCCCCCCGGAAGACAGGTCCAACTATGCTCTGGAACCCCTGATGGACCTCTTCCCCTGGGACAACAACATGGATCGTGAAAAATACATGAAAGATGTTCGCCGCTGGAAAGGCAAACCAGCGTACTAAGCAATGAGTGCAGATATCTGGATTAGAATAGTCATGGGTGCGCTGATGGCAGGACTCACCCTCTACGCCATGTGGGAATAAAAAAGGCCACGCTCAAGCTAACCTGCTTTAAACATCATTAATTTAACACTCACAGTAAGATAGGGAGCTTCAATGGTTTTTGACCTCCCACAAATGGGGGCTAGTGGTTGAGATTTTCCCTTATTGAACCCATATTGTTGGGTACGCAATTTTAGGGAGGTAGGCCCATGAGATCTTTCGCGTTCCGCATCGCATTATTGTTCCTGTTGATTCCCTCCCCGGCTCAAAGCCTTGAGCATGGCATCCCGGCGAGACTGGCGACAGACTTCATCCACTCGGTGATCGAGGCCGGACGGACCACTTACTCTAAAAAAGTGGTGGAACATTTAGCCCGGCAAAACGCTCTCGCCGCTTCTGAAAACTGGGAACAGGAAGATACCCTGCTTTTGCCGGCGCAGTTTCTTTCGATGTCATCCAAAATCTCCAACTCGCGCGGGATCGGCATGAAGTACCGGCTGATGAGTCTTTGGCCGCTCAACAAAGGCAACTCGCCCAGGTCGCAAAACGAAAAACTCGGACTCGAAGAAGTCGCGAAGAATCCGGACAAACCTTTCACCTGGATCATTCCGCGTGAAGGACGCTGGTATTTTGAGGCTATTTATCCGGATATCGCCGTCTCGGAAACCTGCGTCACCTGCCACAACAATCACCCGAACAGTCCCAAAACAAATTTTAAAAAGGGCGATGTCATGGGGGGAATCATCATCGACCTGCCTTTAGGCAGACGCACTGAAAAAAATGTCGATGAAAAATTTCTGCTGGCTCCAGAGGTGGTGGCCGACTATGTACACTCGGTTTTGGATTCGGACCGTACCGTATACGCCCGGCACATTGTTAACCGGCTGGAGGACCGGGGCATTCTGCAATCCAAGGAAAAATGGGAAAATTCCAAGGCCCTAATGCTTCCGGCACAGTTTTTATTGAACAGCGCCGAGGCGATTAAACCAAAAAAACTGGGACTGCATTTTCGCTTGATCAGCCTTTATCCCATCAACCCGCTTAATCGGCCTGCCAACGAGTTTGAGCAGAACGGACTCGAAAGCGTGGAGGTGCATCCCATTCGCCCTTATGTCAAGCACACCAAGGTGGGTCGGAAAGAATATTTCCAGGCTATTTATCCGGATATTGCGGTGACACGCGGGTGCGTCGACTGCCACAACGGCCACCCCGGCAGTCCGAAAAAAGATTTTGCGCTGGATGATGTGATGGGTGGGATTCTGGTGAGCTTTCGTATCGAATAAAACAGGTGGGTCGCCTCAGCTCCAGACTTCCTGGAACTGTTCAAGAAAATCGGGTTCCATTTTGGTGGTGCCGAAGATATTGACTTTCTGGTGGGAATTGAAGCCGTGAAAGTCGCGGCTCCCTGTGACAATCAGGTCGAAGCTGTCAGCCAAATCAAGGAAATAAGGAACGGTACCCATTCTTTCGTGATAAGGGTAATGGCATTCGAGGCCCAACAGCCCCATCTCCTTCAACTCTTCCAGCAAGACCGGGGCATTTTCGGGATCCCTCCCCTTTTCGGGACAGATAAGTGAGTAAGACCGCTCGCCCGGATGAGCCATCACCGGCACACCCCCACTTTCCCGCACCAGAGCGATGGCGGTTTGCGCGTCCAGATTTTCCCGCTCGACATTATATTTGACCAGATACCTCTCAAACGCCTGACCCGCATTTGAAACAATGCCGAGCCTCGCCATCTCGCGTGCAAGATGCGGTCGGGCAAGAACCCCTTCGGCCGCTCTTTTCACATTCTCAAGCTTCAACATTCCCCGATATCTTTCCGGGACCACCCCATCTATCCGCTCAATCAACTGGCACATACGCTGTTCCCGCGTTTCGGTCATTGTTTGCACCCGATCTTTGAGTTCAGGAGTCAGGGATTCATAATCCCTAAAATAGGCTAGCAGATGGATATTAAAATCGTGAAACTTTACGGTGATTTCTATGCCAGGAAAGGCGGTAATTTCTGTTTCCTCCGCAGACTGAAGGAATTCGGGAATACCCTCGAAGGTATCGTGGTCGGTCAGGGACAAAATGGAAACATCATTTTTTTCCGCAATTTCAATCAGTTCCGCAGGCGAAAACTCACCATCGGAAAAGATGGAATGCATATGAATTTCTGACTTCCGCATTGGCATAGGATAACCCTTCCATTGTCTCTGTATACTAACGGGTTTTCCATGTATTTCATAACAAAATGCGGCGTAGCCGCTGAGGCAACAAGCAATGACTTTTGACTGCTGGCAAAGAGTTGTCCCTCCCGCCGCCAGAGGACGTTGATTTAAGAAGAGATTTCCGATACCTTAGTGCCCATGAAACAAATACTATTGATTTTTATGATATTTATGGCGGGATGCCTTGCCTTGAAACACAACGCTACCTCAACAGCAGAACCACGCGAACTTCTCATTATATACACCGGTAACCTGCTGGCAGAGCTGAAACCCTGCGGATGCTCCAAGGAAGAAGATCAAGGCGGCATTGAGCGGCGCATGCAATACCTCAAGGATACTCGTAAAGAGCACCCTCATACTCTGCTTGTGGACACCGGCGACCATTTTAAAGAACCCACCCGCCAGGGAAAGCTGAAAGCCGAGACGCTTCTCACCGCAACGGAACAAATGCAGTATGATGCCGTCGCTCTGGGAGATCGTGACCTGGTTTATGGCTCCGATTTTTTAAAGAACCGGGCGCAAATCCCCTGGATTGCGGGAAACCTGACGATCGATCATTTTGAACCCGCCCGGTCACAGGTGAAAACATTCGCCAACGGACTAAAAATAGGCATCCTTGCTGTCGCAGACCCTGGCTTGTTTTATGACCACGTTGGTCTAAGTATTGGCGATCCAAAATCCGCAGTCTTAAAACATACTGCCCGTATGCGTGATACGGAAAACCCCGACCTCATCGTTCTTCTCACCCATGCGAAACGGGAAACAGCACTGGACTATCTGGATCTGAGCGGGGTGGATATTGTGATCAATGGCCATATTGAAACCGAAGATGATGTCATTGACATGGTGCCAGTGCAAAAAGATGGGAAGCTTTTCGTCCAATCCTCCCCCCGGGGCCAGAAAATGGGGGAATTGAGGGTACAGATCGGCCCGGAGGGCAACAAATCGTTCAAACACAGCCTGGTGAAACTGGATTCAAGTGTAAAATTTGACTCTGAAATGGTAAAATTATATGAACAGTACAATGAAAAAGTCGAAGCCATGTTCTTCGAGACCCTGGCGAGCAAGCGGAACAAGAGCAAACAATCCGTTTACGCCGGGGAAACCGTGTGCAAAACCTGCCACTTGGCAGAACACGCGGTCTGGTCGAAGTCGCGTCACGGTCGGGCTTATGACACTTTAAGGAAAATCAACAAGGCGTTTGATCCGGAATGTCTGGTCTGCCATGTGGTCGGCTTTAACCTTTCGGGCGGCTTTATCAGTGAGTTGGATACTCCCGGCCTGAAAAATGTGCAATGCGAGGTATGCCACGGTCCCGGTCGGGACCACGCATCGTCCCCGCAATCGGGCTTTGGCAGGCAGGCCACAGAGGCTTGTAAACAATGCCATGTGAAAAATCATAGTCCGCGTTTTAATTACACGGAATATTGGCCAAAAATTAAACACTGAAACTACGTTTTAAAAATATAAGGAGTGGTTCATGAAAAAGGTTTCTGCCGTTTTGCTGGTTGTGTTTTTCCTGTTGCCGGGATGGGTGCAGGCTGACGAAAAAATTCGCGGCAAGTATGAAGTGATCGGTGACATAAACAAACTCAAAGACGTTAAGACGATCAAGATGGTCGAGTTTTTCAACTACTCCTGCGGACATTGCTACCGATTCCTGGAAACTTCCAAACGTCTGCATAGCAAGTTCAAGGACAAGCTTCATCATAAAAAATTTCCCATTTACTGGGGCAACCAAACGGCTTACCCGGCAATGGCTTTTTATATAGCCGATGAACTGGGAGTGGAAGAAGAGTTTACCCAGGAGCTGTTTAATACCAGTTTCAAACTGAACATCAATATTTTCCAACCCAAAGTCATCAAATTTCTGGCGCGCGACTTCAAGATAAGCAAGGAAATGACAGAGGGCATGCAGTCAGCCTCCATCAAGGCCAAGACCGACAAGTCTCTGGAACTGGCCAAGCAGTTCAAGGCCAGTGAAACACCAACGATAATCATTAACGATATCTTGAAAGTGGCGCCGAGCATGACCAACGGAAGTACCGACGAAATGACGGACAATCTGGAAATGATTTTTGAGGATATTTTAAAAAGGAATGGCTAGTGGCCACCTGTATCTACAATCTCGACCTATTATAAAAAGCTGAAATGAAACGAAACTTCCGAAAATATCCGTTGATCCTGGTGGCAGGGCTTTTGGCCCTCCTATGCCTGCCTCAAGTCCATACTCTGGGTCCAGTCAACTTCCAGGGAACAGCTGACGCGGGTTTTTTCAACAACGACCTGGAAACATTTGAAGAGGTCATTGATTTGGTTTCTGAAAAATATGTCTACCCTCCAGACCATAAAAAACTGTTTACCGCCGCTATTGAAGAAATGATTAAAAACGCTGAATCAGAAGAATTAACACTCAGCAAAAATCCGGGCGTCAATACTCTGAGATACCGAAACAGAGCCACTCAATATAAACTGACCTACGACCAGAACCACGATTGGGATGAACTCCAGAAAATTTATTATTTTCTCCACGACCAGTCCCGTAAAGAGATCACCAAAGAAAGCCTGGAAAGCTCGGCGATTGAAGGAATCATGAGTTCGCTGGATGCCTATTCCCAATACATGGATAAAGACTCCTTTCAAAAATCCATGCGTGATACCGAAGGAAAATATGGCGGGTTGGGGATGGTTATCACCATGAAAGATAACCGGCTCTATGTGGTCAAAACCATGCACAATTCACCGGCTGAACGAGCAGGCATTCTTGCCAAGGATTCTTTCGTGAGCGTGAACGGCAAAGATATCACCGACCTGCATATTCAGGAACTCGCCGACCTGCTTCGAGGGTACCCCGAAACGAAGGTCACCCTCACCTTGTTACGGCCCAGCGAAAAAAGAAACCGCACCTACACCCTCACTCGGGAAATCATTTTAATCAACACGGTTGAATACAAAACACTCGATGATCAAATTGGTTATTTAAAGATCAATAGTTTTTCCAAACAGACCGAGAAACAGTTAAAAGCGGGTTTGAAGCAGGCTAAAAAAGATGGAGTCAAAGGATTCGTTTTGGACCTGCGTGAAAATCCGGGCGGACTGCTCACCCAATCAGTAAAGATAGCCAGTCATTTTCTTTTCAAAGGGCGGATGGTGGTTTATACACAGGGTAGAGCCGAGGACGACTACCACGAATACCGCGGCCTGTATAAAGACAGCCTGCATCAGGTCCCGGTTGCGGTTCTCATCAATCAGTACAGCGCCAGCGCATCAGAAATTGTCGCCGGGGCGTTACGGGATTCGGGAAAAGCCTTGATCGTTGGTGAAAATTCCTACGGTAAAGGTTCCGTGCAAACCATCTTCAGGTTAAGTGATGGCTCGGGACTGCGCCTCACCACCTCAAAATATTATACACCGTCAGGGATCGACATCACCGAGCGTGGCATTGTTCCTGAGGTTCGTATCATCAACGATGTCGCAGGAGAAGAGGTTCCGGATTCAGACAAAACATCTAAAGATCCCGCACTGCCTTCGCTGAATTTAAAAGTATCGAACCTCAATAAATTTTTTGAAAAGCAAGGCGTTGCATTGAACATGGAGCATGATGCCACCGTGGAGCTTGCGCTTCGTATCCTGAAAAACACTACCGTGGCCAGCAAAAAACGGTCGATGGAAAAAGCCCGTGAAATAGCCGCCAACAGCAATTATTAGTCCACATTAAGATTATAGGGGTTGTCAGAAATGAATATCATCAATATCGATTACGAAAAAGGCACCGTTCAAAGCGATTTTTTCCATTGGAAAATTGTTTCGAATAACGACAACAAATTTCTTCTTTTGCAGCGGGAAGAGGACGGAAGGTTTCACGCCGCAGAAGCGGATGTTAAAAAGAAACACATCTGGGAAGTCAAAGAAATATCCTACCGAGGACCCAACGGCGACACCTTCTTCTATGACGAGGACAGTGGCATCATTCAGGTATAGCCACTAGGCGTGGGGCCAGCACTGCGTACCCGTGAAGCAAGCAACGTCATCAAGCGCAATACTATTATATCCCCTCCCTTCCAGGGAGGGAAGTCGACTAGGTGCAAACTGTTGCTCACCCGGATCAGTGGTCCTGGAATATGCGCAGGGATTTCAGGTGAGACAGGGAGGCTCTGAGGGTTTCTTTGGTTTTGCCTGCCAGGAAGTTTCCCCTTAAATCGAGCTTCTTCAATTTGGGGAATTTTTTTGAATTCGCCAGGGCCAGCGCTCCGGCATCGCGGACTTCATTCCATCCCAACTGCAAAACCTGCAAACCAGGAAAGCTCGAAGAGTTAGCCAGGGCGATGGTGCCTTCGTCAGCGAAAAAATTGTGTTTCAAAATCAAAGTTTTGAGTTTTGGCAACGGCTGGGACCGGGCCAGAATTTCGGCCCCTTTCGGACTGATGTCGTTGTACCTCAAATCGAGTTTTTTGAGCTTTTTTATAAAACTTTGTTTGAGGAGAATTTCAAGCCCTTCATCGCCTATCTTTTTTCCTGACAGGTTCAGAACCCCTCTTGACAAATTCTCGCCAAAGAGCTTTTCATAATCCACCGGCCCTGTCAGATCGAATTGGGCATTTACCGGGTTGGGAAGAAAGAACATTAACAGAAAAATCCACTTTCGTTTCTGCATCGGGGAGATCAGTCCTCTGAGTCTTTGTTCGCGGCGGCCCGGGCCTTGAGTTCTTCCCAGGTATGAATCAAGTCTTCGTCATCCTCATCCGTGGTCTCTTCATAGTAGAAATCCTTCAGGTCATCCACATGAAGACGGCAAAGCCGGGTGCGGCATTTTGCTTTTTGAAGCGATTCAATCCCTTCACGCCGGATTCGGTTTGAAGTGATAAACAAATGTTTTAACTTTGAAAGCGTCTTGGATTCGGCAATGGCGATGGCCCCCTCATCTTCAACCAGGTTGCCATAAAGGCTGAGTTTTTTCAGGTTGCTCATATAGGGCGATTCTGCAATCGCCTTGACTCCGTCATCGCTGATGACATTGCCATAAATATCAAGGTCCGTCAGCCCTTTGAAGTTTTCCGAGTTGGCAATCGCGGCAATCCCCTCGTCACCAATATTGTTATTTGGCAAAACCAGCTTTTTCAGCCTGCGCAGGTTCTTGAACTGGGACAACTTGATGGCTCCTTTATCCCCAATATTCTGGTTACTCAAATCGAGATTTTTTTTATCTGGAGTTAAAAACTGTTTAACAAGATAGTCAACACTCGCCACGACCCATCACCTCTTTACAAGTTAAAAACAAAAATCTACGGATTCCCCATTGTAACACATCCCTGCCGGCTTTAGTCCCCGAGCATGACATATCGCAGGAGGAACAGCACAGCTATCAGGATCATTACGGGGTGGACAGACTTGCCTGAGCAGATTTTCAGGACAGGGTAAGTGATAAAACCCAGAGCCATGCCATCGGCGATACTATAGGTCAAAGGCATGCCCACAAAAGTCAGGAAAGCAGGGAGTGCTTCATCCCATTTACCCCAGTCAATTCGGGTCAGGTTGGAAGCCATGAGGCAACCCACAATGATCAGCACCGGAGCGGTAATGGGATAGAGCGTCTTACCCATCTCTGGAGTGTAACCCCCGCCGATCATTTGAGCTATCGGGGACAGGAAAAGTGCCAGCAAAAACAGGACCGCAACCACGACAGCGGTGAGCCCTGTGCGCCCTCCCTCGGCCACGCCTGTTGAGCTTTCGATGTAGCACACCACAGTAGAAGTCCCCATGGCGGCTCCCGCAGTGGTGGCCACCGCATCCGGCAAAAACGCGCGGGTCGCGCGGGGCAGTTTTCCATGCTCCATGAACCCAGCTTGTTGGCTGACTCCGACAAGGGTGCCTGCCGTATCGAACAAGTCTACAAACACAAATACCAGAACCACGGTGATCAGGCCCAGGTCGAACGCCCCTGCAATATCCATCTGCATTAAAGTTGGCCCCATGTCAGGCGGCATGGAAACCAGCCCCTGGTAAGTCACCAGTCCGAAAGGAAGTCCCAACAGGGTCAATAGAACCATGCCGATTAAAATCGCACCTTTGATTTTTCTCTGCAGAAGAACCCCGATCAGGACCAATCCGGAAAGGGTAAAGATCACGGGAAGGCTTTTCAGGTTTCCCAGTTTTACCAGAGTTCCCGGATTCTCTACGACCAGTCCGCCCTGGACAAACCCGATGAAAGCAATGAACAGTCCGATCCCTGCGGCGATCCCGCTTTTCAGGAAATCGGGAATCAGGTTAAGGATAAGTGCACGCACCCTGAGAAGGGTGAGGACAATTAAAATGAGGCCGGAACAAAAAACAGCACCGAGAGCTGTTTGCCATGAAATTCCCTGACCGATAACAACGGTGTAGGCAAAGTAAAAATTGATTCCCATTCCAGGAGCCAGGGCAATGGGGTAATTGGCCCATAGCCCCATTATCAGGCACCCCAAAGCGGCGGAAAGGCAGGTTGCCGTCATCACGGCACCAAAATCCATTCCCGTTTCGGACAAAACAGCAGGCTGGACAAAAATGATATAGGAAGCAGTCAGAAAAGTGACCAGTCCCGCCCTGATTTCGGTGGGGATATCCGTCCCATTTTGGGTCAGCAGAAAAAAACGGTCGACTCGATGTTTAAGAGGTTCCACAATTTTTTCCCCGTGCCGGGAAATTTCAGGTTTTCAGGAATTGTTCTTCAACCAGAGCCACTTCTTCTTCCCGGGTGTTCACCCTGCCCATCACCCGTGCATCCCGAAGCGCATTGAATACAGACTGAAAAACCGGGCCGGGTTCCAGTCCCATTTCCACCAGGTCATCCCCTGTCAGCGAGGGTTCTGCCTTGCCCTGATACTGGGTAAAATAAACATTCGCATACTGGTTGAGCCGGTCCGAGGAAGACTTTGCTATCAAAAAAATAACCGCTTCAACAGAAAGGCTGGCAAAGGTATGGTAAATCTCCTTCGGGCCCCACTCCTTTTGGGACTTCAGCCGTTCCAAACTCTCACGGCAGGCGGTCCTATCCGCCTCTAGTAAGCTTTTCATTCGAGTTGGAAGTTGAAGGCGATCAGCCGCTTTCAAAAACGCTTCTTCCTCCAGAGAATGAAACAACCCTATAAAATAAACCCGCCAGATTTCCGGCTCTCTGGGAAGAGTGGTCATACCCGCCCAGGAAATCACCGGTTCCAGCCTTGCCAGAGTTTCCATGTCTTCAGGGTCTTGCAACATTTCCGGCGAAACGAACTGAAACAAATCAAACTCCCGCATCCTATGTATGCAGTCCATCGGGCGTTTCTCTTTGAGGAGCAGTTTAATCTCGTTGAACAAACGCGTTCCGCTTAAAGAATCGACCAGACGCTTTTTGATGGTGGTGCGCATAAACGACTCGGCCTGTTTGCCCATTGCGAAACCAAATCTCTGCTCAAACCGTATGGCCCTGAACAACCGGCAAGGATCTTCAATAAAACTCAAACTATGCAGGACATGGATTTCCCGATTTTTTAAATCCCTTTCCCCGTTAAAAAAATCGATCAGGCAAAACGCGTTTGCCCCTGTCAGCTTAACCGCCATGCAGTTTATGGTGAAGTCACGCCGAAAAAGATCAGACTTGACCGAACTTTTTTCTACTGTCGGCAAAGCACCGGGATGCTGGTAATATTCCATACGTGCTGTAGCCACATCTATGCGATAGCCATCAGGGAAAATCACTACAGATGTGCCGAATTTTTCATGCGACTTCATCCTGCCGCCAAATTCTTCCGTCAGGTGGGAGGCAAAAGAAATCCCTTCCCCTTCAACAACAATATCAACATCCTGATTAGGGATATTCAAAAGCAGGTCCCTCACGAAACCTCCAACCGCGTAAACAGACAGGTTCAAACGGTCCCCGACCTGGGCAATGCGTTCAAGAAGTTTGAAAACATTCTTATCCAGCCTTTCCTTGACCAGACTCTTCAGGCTCTTCGGGTCTCCGACCTTTCCCTGGAACGGGATTTTGGAAGATGCCATATCATTGTGCAACGCCCGGAGCAGGTCGCCCCGGCTCACTACACCGATCAACCTGTTCTCAGAATCGACAACGGGAATGAGTTTCTGTTTTTCTTCTATCACCAGCGGGACTATCGACTTGAAATAAGCCTCGGGAGTCGTGACCGCAAAGCGGCTTATCATCAAGTCCTCCACACAGTCCTTTTCCATAGCATGGTGAATGGCTTTTTCTACAATCTGGCGGGTAATCAGGCCTACCGGTTGCTCCCCGGACAGGACCGGAAGCGTATTCAAATTATAAAGCGTCAGTTTTTTTTCAACCGATTGAATGCTGTCGCTCACCTCCACCGCAATGGCAGGAGCATGCATGATGTCCCTGATCCGGCTCAACGGTTGAACCAGGCTTATCAGGTTACCCAGCAGTTTTTCCCTTGCTTGTACAAGTGGGAGGTCCTTAATGGTGGCAGACGCCGCGCTTTCATGACCGCCTCCCCCAAAAACCTGAGCCAGCTCCGCGACATTGACTTCCGGGATACTACTGCGTGCGATTAAATAGATTCTCTTGTCCAGCCGAATCAAGGCGAACACGGCAGAAAGATTTTCCAAATCCATGACGTTTTGAACCACATAAGCCAGGTCCCGGACAAAATGATCGGAAGATGCTGTAGTCAGTGAAACCTCAACACCGTTTATCAGGTGACTTTCCAAACTGGATACCATTCCATTGAAAATGTCCAGTTGTTCCGGGTTCAACTTTTGCCGCATATAACTGGAAACCCGGTTCAAGTCCGCTCCCCGCTTAATCAGGTCTCCGGCGGCTGTCAGGTCCTCTGGAGTTGTGGAAACGGCGACCAGCGAATGCGTATCCTGATAAATCCCCAGAACCATCAAGGTACATTCTTCCGGTGTTAGCGACACATTCTTTTCAAGTAAAATTTCGTGAAGGAGAGTGCTCGTGGCACCTCTTTTTTTTATTATCTTCCGACCAACTTTGAGTTCAAGTTGTGGGTCCGGGTGGTGATCATAAATATGAACCTCCACCTGCGAATCATCCAGCAGAGGACCAAAAACCCCAATCCTTTCCGGCGCGTGGGTATCGACAACCACTAAAAGCCTGACCTGGTCCAGAGGGATATCCTTGATTCGGGTGAATTTCAGGTGAGGGCTTTCCTCTTTCAGAAAATCATCCACCAAACGCTCTGCGGAACCTGGAAGGACCAGATGGGCCTGTGGATACAGCTTTTTAGCCGCCATCATGGAAGCCAGGCAATCAAAGTCCGCGTTCAAATGTGTTGTGATGACTTGCATGATCAGAAGAGTTAGCTATTATTAATAATAAATTCAATTAGTTGTACAAACAACCACTAAGGAAAGTTGAGTTATATAGGCAACTATATAGGCAATGATGCCTTTCTTGAAACAATTACTATAAATTCTATCTTATTTTGACTATAACGGGGAGAAGAAACAAACACGGCCTCTGAGAGTACAACTGACATCATTGACGAGGTGACCAGTCTGGCTAGCGTACCTGCTTTGGGAGCAGGGGGTCGGAGGTTCGAATCCTCTCGCCCCGACCATTACCATCAAGGACTTGCGGCTTTTAGCTG